>LSQX01395782.1_pt2 | contig 68295 bp, 62 predicted proteins | sample 654561 | NCBI WGS metagenome assembly LSQX01 (sample SAMN04489861, study PRJNA283612) | anaerobic digester metagenome | isolation source: 4 biogas reactors fed with cattle manure at either 37C or 55C with and... | place: Denmark: Kongens Lyngby | collected 2014
CTAATCATTTTGTCTAGGTTTGGTGCGGCAAAGTATTTTCTGCATTTCCTTTTTCTTGTCTACATGCGCTCCTGCACCACTCCTAAGAAAGTGATTGGTGCCAACTCGAATCGTCTTAAAAACAGGCTTGTTTTTAGGTTGCTTTTTCACATAATAGTCCCCTGTCAGGCGTTGTATTAAGCATATCATATTACTAACTCAAACATTTACCAAGTATATACAATAAAATTTGTTATACAAGATGGGAACCAGTTTTGTAGTAAATACATCTACAAATAAGCACGGGTATTGGTTAGAATAATAAAGAATGCCATTATCTCACACAATATTTGCAGTTGCAATCATCTTAAAAAGGAGGAAGAAATATGGCAGGAAACGTAAAGGTGATGATTGCCCCTGGTCGCTATGTACAAGGGCAAGGAGCTATTTGGGAAATTGGTCGTCATATCAAAAAAATCGGTAAGAATGCCCTGGTGATCGGTGGTAAAACCGGCTTAGAGGTTACTCGAGCAGGACGCGAGAAGAGTTTTGAAGAAAATGGGATAAGTCAGGTAGAAGAAGTATTCGGTGGCGAATGTAGTTATGCTGAGATTGATCGATTAACTAATCTTGCCATAGAAAAGCAATGTGATGTAATAGTTGCCAGTGGTGGTGGCAAAGCCATTGATACTGCTAAAGCAGTCGCAGCTGCAACCCATGCAGCTACGGTAATTATTCCTACCATTGCTTCCAATGACGCACCTTGTAGTGCCATGTCTGTAATATATAAGGAAGATGGATCTATCGAGAAGTTCCTTATTCCACCTAGAAATCCTGATTTAGTATTAGTGGACACTGGTATAATTGCCCGTTCACCAGTGAGAATGCTAGTTGCCGGTATGGGTGATGCATTAGCTACCTGGTTAGAAGCTGACGCAGCTATACAATCAGGAGCCCGTAATCCGGCTCGAGGACAAAGTACCTGCGCCGCCGTAACTTTGGCGAGGCTGTGCTTTGATATTCTTATGGAATACGGTTTGCAGGCTGTAATAGCCAATCAGCGACAGGCAGTTACTCCAGCTCTTGAAAAAGTGGTGGAAGCCAATATACTGTTAAGCGGCATGGGATTTGAAAGTGGAGGCGTAGCGGCGGCTCATTCCCTGCAGGACGGTCTAAATATGCTGGAGGAATGTCATGGCTTTTATCATGGCGAAAAAATCGGTTTTTTGACTCTGGTACAGATGGTTTTAGAGGGTCGCTCCAAGAATCTCATCCAACAGGTCTTTGAATTCAATTACAAAGTAGGTCTGCCACTTACCCTGGCTGATCTCCAGATTGAAAACATCGGTGAGAAACGCCTCCGCGAAGCGGTGGCGGTTTCATGTAAACCTAAGGCCATAATCTTCAATCATGCTTTTCCGATAACCGAAGACTTAGTCTACGATGCTATTCTGACCACTGATGAGATGGGAAAACGAATTAAATTAGGGCAGGCTATTGTTTAATTAAATGCGCTAAACTGTCAACTTAACAATCAACCTGCTAGGAATACGGCCTCGTTAGTAGAATATTATCTATTATAATATTTTAAAAAGGAGTGAATGGCATGCCTAGTTTTGAATACTACCATCTGGAAGTTAAGGGTGCTATTGCCTATGTGACCCTTAATCGTCCAGATCGCTTAAACACCATGGGATTGGGACCCTGGAAAGAGATGCCGCTAGTACAGGATGAGATCGAGGCCAATCGTGACATAAGAGTAGTTATCATTAAAGCAGATGGTGAGCATTTTAGCGCCGGAATTGATCTTCACGACCTGGAAGAAGTCAACTCTAATTGGGTGGCCGACAACATTCACTGGCTACAGCGCCTCAATACTCGCTGGCAGGATATGAATGCCATAGTTATTGCCGCGGTTCATGGGGTGTGCTATGGAGCAGGTTTCGAGATGCTGACCGCCTGCGATATCCGGGTAGCCTCAGAGGATGCTCGTTTAGCGATTCCCGAAGTAAGATTTGGCTTATCTCCTGACATGGGAGGCAGTCAGCGATTGCCCCGACTGGTAGGCCCTGGCCAAGCCAAACGCCTGATCTTGGCTTGTGAAGAAATTGACGCTCAGGAAGCTAAGGAAATTGGCTTAGTAGAGATCGTAGTTCCCCGCGATCAACTCTATGAGCGTACCGAAAAGCTGGCCAAGAGGATCATCAACAATCCCCCCTGGGCAGTACGGTTTGGCAAGAAGGCTATCAATGCTTCCATGGACAGCAGCATAGCCGGAGGACTGCTCCTTGAACAGATCCAATCTATATTCTGCTGTGGGACTGAGGACCAGAATGAGGCTATCCAAGCCTTCTTCGAGAAACGCAAGCCAGAATTCAAAGAAAAATAAATGGAGAAATCTATTTGCTAAGTATAACAGGCTCCCCTCAAACAGGGAGCCTGTTGCTATTTAACGTTGAGGTGGTGTATTATTCGGGAATTCGCAGATTGGAGCCAAAGCTATCCAGAGGCAGCTTAAACTCTTGTATTCCCGCAACATAAGGCGCGATTTCGTAAAGGCCAAAATAGACCACTAGATGGCCGTCTTTAATGTAAAAGGACTGCTGCTTATCTATCCCCATAAAGCCCATATCACCCTCGAAGAATATTTCAGGATTGGCTTTGATTTGCTGATTGATAAAAGTATTAATTGTTGAGCAGTAATCATAGCCGGGTGTAAATATTTCGTCTAATGCCAGATCCTGCCCAGTACTCAAATCAATATTGTAAGGGCGGCGTTCCGTAAAGCCGTGAGCGCCTCCGGTGTAATTGTAGTAGTCAATATACAGGCTCAAGAATCCGGCACTGGCATAGCCTTCTTGAATACGTGAAAAGGCTTGATAAGTATGCACCGGATAACCAGATATTTCTGCATTTTTCACATAGTCATCCAAGGTAGAGGCGATTTCCTGCTTAAACTTTTCCGCATCCTGCTCCCAGCGTGTATTTATCTTATCCTGTAAGGCTTGATCAGCCATCCCAGTGACTGTTGGGAGTTCAAGGTCGATTTCCATATGCGGGCGCTGCTCTTGCACAGCTGTTTTCTGGATCGATATAGCAACATCAAGCTGATCCGTAGTTGAGTTCATTTCTATAATGTCTTTACAAGCCGAAATAATGCGGGCCACTTCTGCCCGAGTCACATTATCAAATGGACGGAAGTATCCATCGCTTCCCTTCATGATGCTGGTATTATGAACAAAAACAACCGCATTCATTTCTTCGTTACCTAGATTTTGGGTGTCGTTAAAATGAGGCATTATCTGAATCATGGGAACATTGATGTTTTTTGCAGTGAACGAGCGTTGAATAGTCTGAGCCATTTCAATTCTAGTGATCGGACGGTCGGGATAAAACCGATCCCCTTCCACGGAAAAAATCTTATTGAATGTACAGAAAAAAATAGGTTCAGCATACCAGGAATCATTATTTACATCCCTATAATAGTCCGCCGCCATGGCCTCTTTTACCGAATGATTATTACCATAATCCAAGTTAAACGCCCGCACTAATACTGCTGCGGCCTGAGAACGAGTAACTAAACTGTCCGGAGCGAACAAAAATTCTCCCTGCTCATTTTTCCCTATTCCTTGCATCAGGTTCTGTTCTACTGCCTTGGCAATGGACTTCTCGGCCCAGTGTCCCTTAGTATCGCTAAACATCAGGTCAGTATCGGCTGATGCTGCGAAAGGCAGGTAAATCAATAGGGTAATTACTACTGCCATTGTTGCTAAGTGTCTCACTATAACAAATCCTCCCATTTAATCTATTTATCTTTCTATACGAACCCCGGGTCGGATTACTTTCAGAATCATAAACCTCATATACCAAACCTAATTTCTCATGGTATCTTATAGTTCTCACAGACCACATCAACATTTTCAACAAGATCGAGAGAAATCTCCTTACCAGCCTGGGAACGCAAGTCCGAGTAGCCCCTTTTTGTTGCGATTTAAGAAAGTATAAGAGGCACTATAGTCATTGACGATCGGACCCCAGGTCCGTGCTGATCACCCATTCCCGGCCTTTCTAGTTTAAATACTTCCGCACCGTGGTCAGCCAGCATGGTGCAAAACGGCCCTCTATAGGCTAAATAAGATTTAGCACCTTAATTCCTTCAAGTGCTTTCATTAGCATCGCCTCCTTAAACAAGTGAATTCCAGGTGTGCGCGTCGGCTTATCTATTAAAGCAAGATGTGAGCCAGTGTTTCTAACTTATAAAACCTGATATATTGGGGTGAATGGCGAATGAATCACTTAACGGAAAATAACCACTATTCCGGAGTGGAACATCATTAACTATGCAACCCGCCAAAAGGATTCGTTTCAAGCGATGTTTCATATTGAAACACTTGTACCGGGTTTATGATCTGTTCGCAATTTATTTATCAGGTGTCTAATCTGTTATACTTAGTACTGTCGGCTTTGCCAAGAGGCTGACTTATCCCAGCCTTTGGTATGAGAATTGCAATATATCTAATAATTATTGTTGTCAGGTGGTGCAGGGATTGAATAATTACTTTGTCGGAATATTTTTGGTAATTGCTTCGGCTAGTGGGTTTGGATTGATGCCCATTTTTACAAAATTTGTGTACCAGGATGGAGTTAGTACTTTAACGCTGCTATTCTTGAGATTCTTTTTTGCAGCTATCTTTTTCTTTATTTTACTTATGGTTACTAAAACCGAGGTTCGTTTGTCGTATCGTATGTTATTAGGGATGCTATTGGTAGGCGGCGTTTTTTATATGGTTCAGTCTATTTTGTTTTTCAACTCGGTACACTATCTGACCGCCTCGATGGTGACCCTGTTGTTTTATGCCTATCCTGCTATGGTAGCTATTCTTTCTATTGTGGTGAATAAAGAACCATTGCACCGCAATGTGGTATTAGCCTTAATGGCCTCATTGATCGGCCTGGTTTTGGTAGTAGGATCTGGTTTCTCCAGCCTTCATAAAATTGGGGTGTTAGGTGCTATAGGGGCAGCTCTGGTCTATGCCATTTATATAATAATCAGCAATCTCTTGATTAAAGAAATATCTCCTATAGTTACTTCCACCTTTGTAGCTATGTTTGCTTCTTTCTCCCTATTAATTACCGGCCTGGCTACGGACAGCATTTCTTTTGATTTCAGCACTACCACTTGGTTCCCTATAATGGGGATCGTCCTGTTTTCAACAGTTTTAGCCGTATATGGTTTATTTAAGGGGTTGGAAATATTAGGTCCGACCAAAGCGGCGATACTTAGTACCATTGAACCTTTAGTAACGATCCTTTTTGGCGCCTTATTATTTATGGAGCATCTCACATCGGTACAGTGGTTTGGTGCTGCTCTGGTCATTTCTGGAGCAATAATGGTTACCAAAGCGCGAGGTCAGATTACCAAATAGTGTCCGTATCATTGACACGACGTTTGCAAAAGCTAAGGGCAAACTGATCGATGAGGTGACTGTATGGATACTATTGACGTGCTTCCCGAGGTACCAAGTTCGTTTTGGATGGACTCTACGGAAACAACCGATTACCCACAGCTAACTGAAGATATCAAGGTTGATACAGCTATTGTAGGAGGTGGAATCGTTGGCATTACCACCGCCTATCTCCTAAAAAAGGCCGGAGTATCTGTGGCTGTACTTGATGCTGACCGCATTTTGCAGGGTACTACTGCCCATACAACTTCTAAGCTTACTTCCCAGCATAGCATTATCTACTCGAAAATTAAAAAACAGATGAGTGAAGAACTGGCCCAGCAGTATTACGAAGCCAACCAATATGCAATTGATATGGTAGATAGGATCAGGCAGGAGAAAAACATTGAATGTGACTTTGTGCGGTTGCCAGCCTTTATCTATACTGAGTCTGATCAGTATATCGAACAGATCAAACAAGAGTTAGATACCTCCCGTAATTTGGGAATAAAGGCGGCTTATCAAGAGGACATTCCCCTGCCCTTTCCAGTGAAGGCAGCCCTGCGCTTTGATGACCAGGCGCAATTTCATTGCTTAAAATTTCTCAAAAAGTTGGCGGCCGATATCCCCGGTCAGGATAGTTATATATTTGAAAATAATAAGGCGGTTAATATACAAGACGGCAATCCCCTCACCATAATTACTGAATCAGGCCCAAAGATCAAAGCTTCCAAAATCGTTATTGCCTCCCACTTCCCATTTTTTGATGGAGGCGGATTTTACTTTTCCCGTCTCTATTTGGAAAGATCATATATTATTGCGGCCACTATTAAAGAGGAGTTTCCTGAGGCCCACTTTATATCGGCGGAAGATCCCGGTCGTTCCTTGCGCTACACACCGTCAAAATACGGACGATTGGTGTTATTTGCCGGTGAACATCACAAAACTGGACATGGAACTGATACTAACAAACACTATAAAAATCTGATTGATTTCGCCAATCAGCATTATCAACTGGATAAAATCTATTATCGCTGGTCAACCCATGACTGTATGACCACTGATGGAGTACCCTATGTAGGTAATCTCACCTCGCGCAGTCCCCATATCTATGTAGCTACTGGTTTCGGAAAATGGGGTATGAGTAATGGTATAGCTTCCGCCAAAATCTTAAGTGATCTGATCACTACCGGAGACAACCCTTGGGCTCAGGTTTATAGTCCATCCCGTTTTCTAACCTCCGCTTCGGCTCTAAAGACCTTTGTAGGAATGAACCTGAGCGTGGCAGAAAAGTATATAAGCGGCAAATTAGAGTCTGGTGAGTCAGATGTAGATATTAGGGAAGGTGAGGCCCGGATAGTCAATATAGACGGGCAAAGAATGGGGGCTTATCGAGATGCAGAAGGAAACCTGCATATGGTGGATACCACCTGCACCCACCTGGGCTGTGAACTGAGTTGGAATGATGCGGAGAAGTCCTGGGATTGTCCCTGCCACGGTTCACGGTTCACCTATGAAGGGGATATTGTGGAAGGACCAGCTATCAATAAGATTGAGCATGCCAAGGGCGACCCCAATGAAGTAGAAGCCCGCATCTTTAGCTAAACAAAATACACCACTGGTATAATACGAATACCAGTGGTGTATTTCCATCTTGAATAAGGATTATATCCGTTGGGCCACATTTTTTATAAGTTGCCCCAGTGAAATCAGCATCACTGGTTTGGGGTAATCTGCCAGGCCGCCCATCATATATTGGTCATACAACTGACTGGCAACTTCTTCTTCACTGGCCCCAGCCATTAACTTATTCTTGACCGCCTCAAAAGCATCTTCAGCAGATTGTAGAGAGCGCCGATAAAAATTCTGCACTTGATCAGTCCCGATAATGACGTCCCCATGTCCGAGGGCCAGTATTTTGGTAGGATAATCGATTAGTTTGCGGAGGCTGTCTAGATATAAGTCATAGTCTTGAAAGAAAACTGGAGCTATTACTTCTGGGGATATAGCTGTCCCGGCGGCATCCGATACAAACATAACCTCTTCTTCGGGCAGATAAGCTGCTATGGAACAGGAACTGTGTCCTGGTGTAGCAATTATTTGCAGAGTAAGGCCTGAACCAAGCTCAATAACATCTCCCTGCCCTATTACTTGATCAATCTTCAGAAGAGCGGTGTCCAACGGAGAGAGCTTTTCACTGATGCGATTATCATTGAAGTAAACTTCACTTACCAGCTGGTCACCTAACTGTACGGCGTTACAGACTTTATCTTTAGACAGTAGTTTTTCCGTCCCTGCACTGGCACAAACCACTGCCTGGGGAAATATTTTTCTAAATGCTGGAATCCCACAGACATGATCAAAATGAGAATGCAAGGCCAAAATGTGTAATATCTCTGGCTGTGTTTTTAGCGATTCCCATTGTTGAGTAAATGCTGGAATTCCTGCACTCATGCCACATTCAATTAACGCAGCCTGCCTTTGGCCCACGATATAGTGATTAAAGTGTCCATTACCCAGCAAGAGCACATTTTCTGATATTCGCAAAGAAACACCTCCTCTATAAACGATAGGATTAGATCAATATTGATTTCGGCATGGTTGGCTGATAATCCTTTTACTACCGAGATCTGCTAAAATCCCGGACAGGCTGTCCGGATCCCGCCTGGTCACATAAAGCATTCTGATCTATAATTGGTTCTGAGAAAAAAATTGGTGAGCGATTGATGAGTTACGATTTGATAATACCGGTAATGCTACGTTTTGTACTGGGAGGAACAGCAATAGTGGCCTGTACATTAATAGCCCGCTTCTCCGGGCCGCGTATGGGCGGTATTTTCGCGGCCTTTCCCGCTGTCTATTTGGCGGCTATCCTAAGTCTGGCTCTAGATTATCGAGGAGGGCAGTTGATTAACATGTCAGTACATGTATCAGAGGGAGCTTTGGTCGGTATGCTGGCTAATATCATCTGTACGGTAGCAGCCAGTCGCCTAATTTTAAGAAACGGTTGGCAAAAGGGATTGGGACAGGCTCTGTTGATTTGGCTGCTGGCAGCCACCGGTATATATATGACCTGGAAGCTGGTGATGCCATGAAGAATACCGAAATAATTGCGGATTTAATGCTGCGCTTTCTTTTGGGTGGTACGGCGGTAGCCGGTTGCTACCTTTTGTTATTAGTAGTACCATGGAAGTCCTTTGCTGGGATATTTGCCGCTTTCCCGGCAGTGTTAGCCTCAGCAGTTATCATGACCGGGCATTATGAGGGACATCAGGCAGCTTCCCAGTTAGCACTGGGGGCTACGGCAGGTATGTTAGGCTGTACGGTATGTGTTGCAGTGACATTGTGGGGATTCCTGTCTGGATGGGGGTGGCTATGTTCGCTAATCATATCCATACTTGCCTGGCTAATCAGTTCGCTGATTTTTGCCTGCTTTATTAAGGAGTATCGTTAAAGACCGGGGCATCGCTCTGATCTTCTTTTTCCTCAACTAATTCAAAGCGGTTTACAATTCGATTTTGAGACTCCAGTTCTTTCTTGCCACAGAATAGATCGTAGGGACGTGCAAAAACATCGCCCGTAGACAGGTTCTTGTAAACCACTAGAGGACAATAGTTTTCACTATGCAGCGCCTTGGTTATTACTTCATATAAGTCTCCTTTGAAATGTCGATAGCGCTGGCCTGGCTCTATGGACTGGTCAATAGGTGGAGCATTGATTTCCTTGCGGATGATACTGTGCATCTGCTGATAGGCATTGGCTAATGAGCCCATATTATATACCACATAATCAGATGTGCCAATGTCTTTCATTTCTTGTTTAACGGTAGTGACCCTTCCCTGGTATTTATCTGGATTGCAACTCTGTTTAAGGTCTTCCAGAATATCCCTCAGGTCCCGATAAATAAAAATACTTACAATATTTTGAGGTCCCAAAACATTTTTAAGAATGCGCAGTCCTTCCAAGTTCAGAATAGCAATTCCGTTACGTCCGGTGGCCTGGACTCGCTTAATTTCGGTTCGCGTGATACCATAGTTATTTTCCAGATATTTAATTTCTTCGATTATTTCATTCTTCACTAGGTAATCAGTATACTGAGCGGGAGTGATGAAATAATAGTCCTTTCCCTCCTTTTCACCCGGTTTGGGACTCCTGGAAGTGTAAGAAACAATAGGTTCCAGGTAATCACTGTCATTTAGCAACAAATAATCCATTAAAACCGATTTGCCACTGGATGGAGGACCGATCAACACAAATATTTTCATTATTTTCCTCCCTTTGCAAACATTCACTAAATATATCTATTGCTGTCAAAATACCTTAAAATACGTAAAATGTCTAGCTGTGACACTAGGATTAGTTTGGGATCACTACTTAATTGTCAATAACTGTTACAGTTGTTGAGAAATATACCGTGGTTTGATTCTAGTCTGCTAGAATAAAAGGGACAGCGTGAAGGAAGTGGATAATGTGATTACAAAACATATTTTGGCGATTGACCAAGGGACAACTGGAACTACCGCCTTGCTGATCAATCACAAAGGCCAGGTTATTTCCCGCGCCTATCGAGAGTTCACTCAAATCTATCCCCATCCCGGTTGGGTGGAACATGACCCTCAGGAAATATGGGCAGTTACACTGAGCGTCGCTACCCAAGCTTTATTACAGGCTAATCTAGACAGCAGTGATGTTCATGCTATAGGTATCACCAATCAGAGAGAGACCACGGTAGTATGGGATCGAGAGACTGGTATGCCGGTAGGAAATGCTATTGTCTGGCAATGTCGCCGCACCGCTCCTCTCTGTGATCAAATGAAATTGGCCGGTTGGGGTCCCAGGATAAGCGCCAAGACCGGCCTGGTAATTGATGCTTATTTTTCAGCCACAAAGCTGGCCTGGATTTTAGACAATTCCCCCTCCATCCGTTCCCAGGCTGAGCAAGGACGGCTTTTATTCGGAACTATTGACAGCTGGCTTTTATGGAAGCTCACCGGCGGCAAGGTGCACACTACTGATGTATCGAATGCTTCCCGAACCATGCTCTATAATATTCATAACTTAAATTGGGATGATGACATTCTCAGCTATTTTGATATCCCCCGTACCATGCTTCCCCAGGTAAAGAGTTCATCGGAAATCTATGGATATTCAAACCCTCAGCTATTGGGAAATGAGATTCCCATTGCCGGTCTGGCAGGTGATCAGCAAGCGGCCCTATTCGGCCAGGCCTGCTTTAACTCCGGACAGGCTAAAAACACCTATGGTACCGGGTGCTTCTTATTGATGAATACTGGTAAGCAGGCGGTCAATTCAAATCATGGTTTGGTTACCACCCTCGCCTGGTCATTGAATGGCGAAGTCTACTATGCTCTGGAAGGCAGTATTTTTGTGGCTGGCGCAGCAGTTCAATGGCTAAGAGATGAGCTCAAAGTTGTTGAAACTGCGGCGGAAACTGAAACTCTAGCCCAATCACTACCCGGTAATGATGGTGTATACCTGGTACCTGCTTTTGTGGGTCTGGGCGCTCCCTATTGGGATATGCACGCTCGCGGCAGTTTAGTAGGCCTTACCCGAGGAACTAGCCGTGCTCATTTAGCCAGGGCGGCCTTGGAGGCAATTGCTTACCAAACTTATGACGTATTGAATGCCATGCAGCGTGATTCTGGTATTACCCTGCAGACCTTAAATGCGGATGGCGGAGCCTGTGCCAATAACTTTTTGATGCAGTTTCAGACAGATATTTTAGGGGTTCCGGTTGAAAGACCTGTAAATACTGAATCAACCGCTATCGGCGCCGCTTATTTAGCTGGTTTGGGCAGCGGGTTCTGGAACAACCAGGAGGAATTAATAATCATGCGGCAGGTCGATCGCAAGTTTGAACCTTCAGTTGATAATGAAAAGCGCGCTTTACTCTTGAAGAATTGGCATTCTGCTGTGGAATGTACCTTGACACGTGCAAAATAAACTCACGAGGTGAATGAGATGGAACATGATAAGATTTATTGGATCCCTTTTGATGTGATGGAGCAATTTATGGTCGATGTCTTTGTGGGAGTGGGTGTGCCTTTAGACGATGCCCGAATTTGTGCTGAAGTGCTTATTACCTCAGATAAACGAGGTATTGATTCTCACGGCATTGGACGACTTAAACCAATTTATTACGATCGCATCAAGAAGGGTATTCAGCAAGCTGTTACCCAATGGGAAATAATCAAGGAAGGCCCAACTACAGCGGTTATTGATGGTCACAATGGTATGGGACACGTCATTTCCCATCGGGCTACCCAAATAGCTCTAGAAAAGGCCGCCACCTATGGAATGGGCATGGTCGCAGTCAGGAATTCCACTCATTATGGAATTGCCGGCTATTATGCTTTAATGGCCGTGGAAAAAGGCATGATCGGTATAACCGGGACCAATGCCCGCCCTTCCATCGCTCCCACCTGGGGCGTGGAGAACATGCTGGGTACTAATCCTCTTACTTTTGGTATTCCCACCGATGAAGAATTCCCCTTTGTACTGGACTGTGCTACTTCCGTATCCCAGCGCGGTAAAATTGAGGTCTATGATCGGTTGGGTAAGGATGTCCCTCCTGGGTGGGTCATTGATGAAAAAGGTGAAACTCGAACCGATACCAAACAAATTCTGGTCGATCTAGTTAAAGGAAAAGCAGCTCTGACTCCCCTGGGAGGTCTGGGAGAGGAACAGGGTGGTTACAAAGGTTACGGCTATGCCACCGTAGTAGAGATCCTATCGGCAGCCTTGCAGCAGGGTGCCTTCTTAAAGGCCTTATCTGGATATGATGAAACTGGTCAAGCTCAGCCATACCGATTAGGACACTTTTTCATGGCCATTCAGGTAGAAGCTTTTACAGATCTGGATCTCTTTAAGAAGACTACCGGAGATATCCTGCGCCAACTGAGAGCATCCCGCGTTTCTCCAGGTGCAGACAGGATCTATACGGCAGGCGAAAAGGAATATTTGGCCTGGCTGGATCGCCAAGACCGCGGAGTACCTGTAAACCTAGCTCTTCAAAAGGACATGCTGGCTATGAGAAATGAATTGGCCCTTAACCAATACCATTTCCCTTTTGAAGATTAACAGCTTATCAACTTATGTGGGCTACTATCCATTCCCCAACTCTGTTCAGCACTTCTTGACGGAGTTCCTGGGGTTCATTCATGGTTTCATGAAGCAAACCTTCAAATATGTGCAGGGTTTTGTCTGAAGATGACGCTAGTTCCATGGCTTTTACACTACCTTTATAGTCAACGATGGGGTCATTTTGACCATGGATAATGAGCAACGGCAAAGTTAATTCTCCAGCGCGGTTGAGTGAATCCTGTCCGGCAGCTGCAAATTCCTGAAACCAGCGCGCCGTTACTTTATCATGAACCAACGGATCATCCAGATACTGGTTTACAATTGGCTGATCATGGGATAGACCAGATGCATCCAGCCCATTGGATATGGTCAAACCGGGAACGATGCGTGATAATAATACCTTTACCAGGCTCTGTAGCCAACCAGGGACATCAAGGATAGGGATCAAACCTGCTGATGAAAGTATCAAGCCATCTACAGCCTGCGATTGTTGGAGAACGTATTGGAAGGCTATGACTCCGCCCATGCTGTGGCCAAGCAGGATAAGTGGTATAGCAGGGTTTTCTCTTCTGGCCATCTCTACCAGGCTAGCCAGATCAGCCGTAAAATCACTAAAACTTGAGATATGGCCCCGCTTGCCTTCGGAACGACCGTGACCCCTGTGATCCAGGGCATAGAAAGAGACGCCTTTACCGGCTAACTCTTCCACCAAGTGACTATATCTGCTGCTGTGTTCACCCAGACCATGAGCAATAATTACGACTCCTTTAGCATCTTTACAGAGCCATTTTTGATAGAAAAGCTTGAGACCATCGAACGATTGAAAACTTGCACTGCTATGAACATAATTCTCCATCCCTACCACCTCGTTTACCAATTTCCTTAGAATTGAATTCCCTATTCCGTTGCGATAATCCTCCCCTACTATCTGTAGCAACAAAATAGAAAAAGACGGATCACTGTCCGTCTTCGTTTAAAAGCTATCAACTATGCGTATGATAGAGAATTGGAATTGGTAACTACGCTCCAGTACTGCTGCTGGTTGTCATCGATATGGCCATGAGAATCTTTGAAGGCTAGATTCAACGTATCGGAGGCATCAACCACAAAACGAGCCGCATAGTGATCACCCTCACGATGCATAGGAAATTCTCGCTGGCTGAACATCTGATCCCTGGAACCATATCCTATCATCAGAGTTATGGGTTCACTGCCCGGTTCTGCGGCCAGCTTGCCTGAATAAGTGATCATGACTTCTTTACCTACTCCTGGCGGAATCGGATCTACCGTAACCCCACCTAGTAAATCTGCTCGGGCCATCTTAACACTCCTTTACAATATGCTTTTGCATAGGTTATCCAACCCGAGATGAATTATGCGGCAGAAAAGGAGGTGTTTTATTTAAGCTGCCAAAGCTCTTCCAGCTTATTACGGGTTGTATTATACACAAAGAAAGTGGGACGAGCTGATGACAAATAGCCGTCATCTACGGTATCAAGCTTGAGCCATTCCAGATGAACACGACGGCGCCTTTGCCGGGGAGACAGTCGCACAAGTTGAGGGAAATGAGTGCGGATGAATTCATCATCCCTTAGATAATGGTAGAGGTAATCACTATTATCTTCAGGGTTATAGCTTTCCAGGCTATCAGGCACATGACCAGTTGGAAAAGCACTCAAGTAATCACATTTCAATAACTCCTGCAGCCAGTAAAAATCACTGGGATGATACTGTTCGACAAACCTCAATAAGAAAACATACTCGGCTTCTCGATTATGTTGACGAAGATGATAATGGTTGTTATGCCAAGTCCGGGCCATTTCCTCAAAGCATTGGAAAGCCTTGCCATAGAAAACCTTACTGATTAAGTGTTCAATCGTGCGCTCAAAGTGGTGGGAGTTGTAAAATCGTCCTAGCATATCCTCTACTAGATGCAGACGGTTAAGTTCGGCAAAGGATATCACATTGTTGCCCAGAACTTCATAAGGCGGATGCGGCTGAAAGACATACTGATGATCATCAGCTTGATCACACAAAGGCGATCCTTTAAGCATCTTTAGAAATCCTAACTGGATCACATCGGCCCGCAAAGGAAAAACCTCATTAAAGGAATTCGCGAACTGTTGGTAGCTTTCGTAAGGCAGGCCAGCAATTAGATCTACATGCAGGTGTATGTTCCCCGCTTTTTGCAAACGAAGTATACGCTCGCGTAGCTGGACCCAGTCGGTATGACGGCAGATCGCTTCTAGTGTGGGAGGATAAGTGGACTGAATGCCGATCTCAAAATCAAAAATACCCTGTGGCACCGTCTCCAAATAATCTAGCATCTCATCTGACAGCAGTTCAGCGTTGATCTCGAAGTGAAAACGGGTGGAAGTATGGTGCGCCAGAATAAGCTCCATGATTTGCCGGGCCCGCTTTTCATTAATACTAAAAGAGCGATCTACAAACTTGATCACTTTGCCTCCGCTATTCATCAAGGCTTCTAAATCAGTTTTCACTCTTTCCAGAGAAAAAAATCTTACCCCCGTTTCACATGCAGAAAGGCAATAAGAACAGGAAAATGGGCAGCCACGAGAGGTTTCATAGTAAACCAAACGTCCTTCAGTATTCATAAAAGGTACTGAGGAAGGTAATGTGTCCAGGTCTTTTAGCGGTGATCTGGGCGCACCTATTATTAGATTATTTTGGTGGCGTATTACCAGGCCGGGAATTTCTTTAATGGCTTGTCCCTCGGCCAGAGTTTGCATAAGATCATACATGGTCATCTCGCCTTCGCCGCAGATTATGGCATCTAGCTGGGGGTGTTTTATCATTATCCGCTCGGCATCATAGGAGACTTCCGGCCCCCCCAAGACAATAAAGCTGTGCGGTCTTATCAGTTTAAGATCCCGGCACAGTTTTAACACCAATTCTATATTCCAAATATAACAGCTGAAGCCGTAAACATCTGATTCGGTAGCAAACAAGCGTGATAAAATCGATCCATAATGGTCATTGATGGTGAATTCCATAATATCCATGGACCAGCGAGGATCCTGACAGTAGCTTTTTAAGCAGGCACATGCCAGAGATGTGTGGGTATAGCTAGCATTTAAGGCCACCAGAGTAATTTTCATAGCAACTCCACCTTGACACAGGCAGTTATTAGTAATTATCTATGGTTTCGGCGATGATGCGCACCTCAGGTTCCAGCATGATATTGTGCTCTGCTAAGGCTCGCTCTTGGATATGCTTGATGAGGTCAAGTATATCCTGGGCAGTAGCCTGACCGCAGTTAACTATAAATCCAGCGTGCTTGGTAGAAACCTGCGCATCACCGATCTTAAAACCCTTTAATCCCATTTGTTCTAAAAGGGGCCCAACATAGATCCCGCTGGGCCTTTTGAAAGTACTGCCCGCACTGGGCATATCCAGAGGCTGCTTTTCGCGTCGAAGCTTTGCAAATTCCCGCATCTGAGCCTCTATCTCTTCACGTTTTCCTGGTGAAAGCTTCATAAGTGCCGATACCACGATCCAATCACTACTCTGAAAGATGCTGGAACGATAATTGAAAGCCATTTCCTCGAACTTAAAAGTATGCATATCTCCTTGACTATCCAAAGCCGATACCGCAGTTAGTATCTGACTCATTTCCCCGTTATAGGCACCCGCATTCATAACCACTGCCCCACCGACACTGCCGGGAATTCCTTCCGCGAATTCCAAACCGGATAAGGAGTTAGCGGCCGCCTTTTTACTCAAATGTGCCAGGCGGATACCGGCTTCAGCCATTATCTCCTCGCCGGAAATATGCAAACCCTTCAAGGCCTGGCCCAGCTTGATGACTACCCCGCGAAAGCCTCGGTCTGGAAATAATACGTTACTGCCCAATCCTAGCACTATAAAAGGAATCTGTTCCTGGCGGCAGGTCTTGACCAACTGCTGTATCTCACCAATGGACTCTGGAAAGACCATGACATCAGCAGGCCCGCCTACCTTAAAGGAGGTATGGAGGCTGAGTGGTTCCTGCCAGCGCAGTCGTTCTTCTGAAATTATATTAGTTATCTGATTGTACATAGTTGTTGATGCTCCACAAAGTATCTCCTGCTATTTTATTGAAGGAAAAAGCTTTTTATTCCCCGCCGCCTAACTTAGCTGCAATTTTAGGTGCTTCCGGCAGTATTAATATGGAAGCTTGAGGCCCATATTGTGCCAGCAGTTGACTTAAAAGATCCTGCAGATCATGTACCGGCTCTATAAACATCTGTTGGACGGTACTATCCGTCATACTGCTGTAAAGATATATATCGGCCTGTTGTAGTGTGCGGCAGATAGCATAGGCTTTATGACCACCCAGCTGAAATTGTTCGAAAAATCGTCTTTCAACGTCTTCAATACAGGTAGCCGCCAGCATCCATTCTGCAAAAGTATCTTCTCCCAGTCCTTCTGAACATTCAGCCAGGAGTATTATGGCTCCTCCGTCCTTCACAGCTAGAGCCGCTGAATCTAATGCTTTTTGGGCCTGATACATATTCAAATCCTTGGGGTAACCCCCGCAACTGGCTATAACAATATCAGCCTGGACAGCTAAGGGGACCACGCTCATTTCTTCAGCAAATCGAACTGCATCGACCCAGGCATCGTATACGTGACCGGCACTGGCGTAGACGATTTCATGATGTGATCCGGTAACAACATTCAAAATAAAATCCACTCCAGCTACCTGAGCCGCCTCCAGCATTAAATCGCTGACCGGATTATCTTGATAATTGCCCAAACAGGCCCGAGGGTCGTCCATCATTTTGTGATTAGCTTCGATCAAGGAGCGGGAGGCAATACCGGGCAGAATTGATTTCCTCCCTCCCGAGTATCCGGCAAAATAATGCAACCCCACCAAACCGGTAGTAATAAGGAGATCCGTTTGGGCTGCGTATTTATTTATGTACAGTTCCCTTCCCGTAGACAAAACACCCACCGAAGCAAGATTCAGATCACAGTTATGGTTTATGATACGATACCTACTGGAGATCTCTTCTCCAAAAACCCGGTGATGCTCTTCCTCAGTCTGGGGTCTATGAATGCCGGTAGCTATCAATAAGGTTATCTGTTCTTCCCTTAGACCCGCTGCGTTCAATTCACGCAATATGGGTGGCAACATTTCCTGATAAGGAGTAGGGCGAGTAATATCGTTTACTACAATTACTGCATTTTGAGCTGCTTTTTCACGAACCAGTTCCGATAAAGTCTGACTGTTCTTGGGAAAACTTAAAGCTTGTTGGACTAGATCAGTATTCATATCTTGTCGAGGTGATTTACCGGCAAAAACTATGGCCTGAAGGTGTTTGTCCGGTATATCCAGGATAAGATTGGTTTGGCCATAGGCTAGTTCAAGTTCCATTAATGTGTCACCCGATTCTAGTAATGTCCTAAACTTCCCATAATCTACAATGCTTAAATTATACCGTATGCCGAACATTTTTATAATCCCGGCTGCAGGCTTTATGTTATAATAACGAAGAATTTATTGATATTTCGCCATTTTAACTCTCTTGAGGAGGTCTAACTATGGACAATGGTCAAATAAAGAAAGATCTGATCGATCTGCTGGATAAAGATCAGGTTTTAACTAAGGAATTAGATCTAATGTATTACTCTTATGACAGTTCGTTTCTGACCAAGCTGGAGCCTAAAGACCCGGTGGCGGTGGTTTTACCCAAATCGACCGAAGATGTACAAAAGGTAATGCGTTATGCTTATGAGAACAGGATAAATATTATACCTCGAGGGGCCGGCACAGGAGAAACCGGTGGCTGTATTGCCATTAACGGCGGGATAGTACTGGATTTATCCTCCTGGGACGAAATTGTAGAAATAGACGCTGACAATATGCAGGTAATTGTCCGCCCCGGCATTGTCCATGCTCGGCTCAATGAGCAGTTAGCCAAGTTCAATCTGTTTTTCCCGCCTGATCCAGGCAGCAGTCAAATGTGTACCGTCGGTGGTATGGTAGCCAACAATGCCAGTGGCTTAAGAGCGGTGAAATATGGCTGCACTGAACAGTATATTCTTGGTCTGGAAGTGGTGCTTCCCAATGGCGAAGTTATTATTACCGGAGGCATGAGATCAAAAGCTATTAAGAATGTGTCCGGATTAAATCTGACCAAACTCATGGTAGGTTCTGAAGGCGTTCTGGGGATAATTACCCGCATCCGATTGCGCTGCTGGCCTAAACCTAAGGCGCGCGGAATTGCCATGGCGGTATTTGATAATTTAGACGATGCCCCGGCTACAGTTCTGGAAGTCTATCGCGAAGGGGTTCTTCCCTCCGGAATAGAGATTCTGGATAGTTCCGCTATCAAAGCTGTCAACCAGTTCAAACCGGAGATAAATCTGCCGGATGCAGAAGCCATTTTGCTCTTTGAGGTGGATGGTAATCCCCCGGGAGTCGAATACGATGGCAACCTTATTCAGGAAGTAGCTGGACGGCGCGCTCGCCAGGTGGAATGGGCTACTGACCCTCAGCGTATGACGCAGTTATGGGAAGGACGCAGCGTGACTGCTACCGCTGCTGCTCGCGTACGAGCTGATGGCACTAGGGTGTTTGCCGGTGAGGATATTAGTGTACCCCTCTCCCGGGTAGCCGATGTCCTACGGTCCATACGGTCTCTGGGAGAAAAACATGGAGTTCAAGTCGTTAATTACGGCCACATTGGCGATGGTAATGTTCATACTGCTCCGGTCATCAACCCAGAGGATCCAGAAGAAGTTGAGAGGGTTTTGAAGTTAGTGGATGATATTCACCTGCTGGCCATTGAGATGGAAGGTTCAACTACCGGTGAACACGGTGTTGGTGCCGTCCGTCGCCCCTATGCCGAAAAAGAACACGGCTTGGCAGTCAAGTATATGAAGGGTATTAAAGAAGTATTTGATCCTCGAGGCATAATGAACCCTGAAAAGCTGTTCTAGTCGGGGAAAGGAGATCGCATCATGGATTTTAAGAAGCTGCCTCCCGTGCAAGAGCAGATTATGAAATGTGTCCGCTGTGGGAAATGCCGTAGTGTATGTCCGGTTTTTGCGGAAATACACAATGAAACTGTCGCACCCCGGGGACACGTTTTTATGGTACAAATGCTGCGCGATGGTAAAGTCGAACCGAATCAAGAAGTGTATGATCATTTAGCGAACTGCTTAATGTGTGAGACCTGTAGTGTAAACTGTCCTTCAGGTATAGATATACATGAACTGAACGCGGCTGCCCGCTCTTATATATATGACCATAATCCAACTGTTGGTAAAGAGTTGATTTTCGATACCCTGTGGACTAATCCGGCCTTGCTTAAAACCTCCACCAAATTCTTATGGGGTGCTCAGAAAACCGGATTACAGAATCTGGCCCGTAATCTAGGCCTGATGAAAATCCTCCCGGGCGACCTGTCCAAGGCAGAAAGCATACTAACTTCGGTACCGTTAAGGTCGGGTCGTGGCCTGATCAAGGAAGTTAATCCTGCCCAGGGCGACCAACGCTACCGGGTCGGGTATTTCCTAGGCTGCGGTACTGATCTGCTGCAACCCCAGGTAGCAAAAGCTACTGTAGAAGTTTTGACCCGTAATGGTTGTGAAGTGATCGTTCCCCGTGAAACCCGCTGTTGTGGTCTGCCACATTTAGCTAACGGTAAAATGGACACCTCCCGCAAATTGCTGGCGCACAATGTCAAGATATTTAATGAGTACGACTTTGATTTTATTATCACTGACTGCGGTTCCTGTTCGTCAGCACTATCTTCCAAAAATATTAAGTTCGTTTTGGGAGGTCTCAAAATCGAAGATCAGGCCTTAGCTTTTGCTGACAAAGTAATTGACCTCACTAAATTCCTGGTGGAGGTATTGGACATCCATTTACCTGAAAATCCTCAGGCTGAGCGTCGCCGGGTAACTTATCATGATCCCTGTCATTTGGCTAATGCCCAGGGGATCAAGACACAACCACGTGAATTGTTAAGACGTATACCCGGTGTGGATTTAGTGGAAATGGCAGAGGCCAACCGTTGCTGTGGTGGCTCAGGCACCTACAGCGTTACCCACTACGATCTTTCCATGAAGATCCTCGATCATAAAATGGACAACGCTATGGAAACTGGTGCCGCTTATTTAGCAACCTGTTGCCCCAGCTGTATGATGCAGCTCCAGCATGGATTGGATCGACACAAATGGGACTGCCAGGTGGTTCACCCCATTGAGTTGATTTATGATTATTATCAAACCTTGCCAGAACTGGCTAAGGCTTGACCAGTAAAGCCCACACCCTTTCAGTCTTGAAGGGGTGTTTTTTCTTACTTTAGCCATACTTTAAATAGTAAAAAACAAGGTGGGAATCATGAGTAATCGGCGCACAAAACTGATATTTAAACAGATACGCGATGCCAATCTTCGCTACCAGCTAATAGAGAACGGTGACCGTGTAGCTGTTGGTATGTCAGGCGGCAAAGACAGTCTCGCCTTGCTCTACTTTTTAAGACTTCTCCAACAGCACACCCCTTTAATGTTTGAACTGGTTCCCGTCTATGTGGATTTAGGCTGGAACACCCCCACCGAGCCTATAAAAGAATTCTGTGCTGACCTGGGCTTAGATCTGGTAATCAAGCCTACCAATATCGGCGAGGTAGTTTTTGAGATAAAAGAAGATCGACACCCCTGTTCACTGTGCGCTAATCTTCGTCGGGGTGCCCTGAACCGATTGGCCAAAGACCAGGGGTGTAACAAAGTAGCTCTGGGACATCATCTTGATGATGTTGTGAATACTTTGCTTATGTCGATTCTATTTGAAGGCCGTTATCAGGTATTTACTCCCAAGACCTGGCTGGATCGCATTGAATTAACGGTCATTCGTCCCCTGATCTATGTTGAAGAAAGAGATATACAGCTGTTGGCAGATTCCCTCCAGTTCCCGGTGGTGAAAAACCTATGCCCGGCTGATGGGACCACCAAGAGAACTGAAGTAGCTGAGTTTATGCTGGCTTTTGAAGAGCAATTTCCCGGGGCCCGCCGCCGGTTTTTATCGGCCATTGAAAATGTTGGCCCAGATGCTTTTTGGCGCTAAGCAAACAGGTGTTTGTATAAGAGATCAACTGGTGCTATAATGTTGGCAAAGCATGATATTTAAGGAAGGTTGGTTGATATGCAGCTAAGTGATCGCCAGCAGCAAATATTGGATTATATCCGACAGCGTATCAAGAAAAGCGGCTATCCCCCGACGGTGCGGGAAATTGGAGAAGCAGTGGGATTAAAATCCAGTTCAACCGTACACTCTTATTTAGTTCAATTGGAAGAGTTGGGTTTGATCCGTAAGGATCCTACTAAACCAAGAGCAATTATACCGGTGGAAAATGATGATAACGCTCCACTCAGTGAAGGTCTGTCACTACCATTGGTTGGACGCGTAGCAGCAGGAACTCCTATTCTGGCAGAGCAGAATGTGGAGACCTACCTGTCTGTACCATCCGAATTGGTTGGCTATGGAACTCATTTTCTATTGGAGGTAAAAGGTGACAGTATGATAGAAGCCGGTATTTTGGATGGTGACTATTTGATCGTTCGCCAGCAAAACCAGGCTTCAAATGGGGAAATCGTAGTAGCAATGATGGAAGATGAGGCTACCGTTAAACGTATCTATTTCCACAGCGATCACATTGAACTTCGCCCGGAAAACAGTTCCATGCAGCCATTCCGGGTCAATGATGCGCAAATACTAGGAAAAGTGGCCGGTCTTATCCGCAAGATGTGATAAAGAAAGGAGGCAGTTATGCCTCCTCAGACCGTCAAAAAAGGGCTAATAGCTGCGTTAACTCGAGAAACCCATTCAATCGACGTACCTCAGTACGCCTCAATCATGGGTTCCCCCAGTTGCCTTGTTCTTATCCTTTTTTGCTCGCTCTGGCAGAGTGTCGACTTCTTCGACACCCTGAGGAGGCAGTTATGCCTCCTTTTTAGCTTTTAGAATTTCTCGAGATATTCGTTGATCTCCCAGTCATAGACTCGGGAGCTGTAATTTTCCCACTCTTTGATTTTCGCCAATACAAAGCGGGAGTAAATGTGCTCTCCCAGTGCTTCCTGTATTAACGTATCACGTCTCAGTTCGTTAATGGCTTCGTAAAGATTCTCGGGCAATGAGTCGATATTGTTCATTTTGCGGGTAGCCAGATCCATTTCATATATGTTCTGTTCTACAGCTGCCGGAGGTTCCAGATGGGAGCTCATTCCATCCAGGCCAGCTTTCAACACTACCGCCAGGCCCAGATAAGGATTACAAGTGGGATCCGGACTGCGCAATTCCATGCGGGTACCGATCCCCCGCCGGGCAGGAATACGTATTAAAGGACTGCGATTGCGATAAGACCAAGCAATATATGTGGGCGCTTCATAACCAGGCACCAACCGTTTATAAGAATTGACCGTGGGGTTGGTAATCGCTGAAATGGCTGGGGCGTGCTTCAACACTCCGGCCATGAAACTGCGGCATAACTTACTAATTCCATCCTTGGCGGTTCCATCATAGAAAACATTCTCTTCACCCTTAAACAGAGAAACATGCAGATGCATGCCTGAACCAGCAATTCCATAAATCGGCTTGGGCATAAAAGTAGCGTGGAGTCCATGGTGCTGGGCTACCGTGCGTACTACAATACGGAAAGTAACAATGCTGTCCGCAGTAGTCAGTGCTTGCCGATACTTAAAATCGATTTCATGCTGACCAGGAGCCCCTTCATGGTGAGCAGCCTCAATCTCAAAACCCATACTCTGCAGAGTCTGCACCATGTCGCGACGGGCTTCTTCACCTTTGTCTACCGGCGGCAAATCAAAATAACCGGCCTTATCATTAGTCTCCAGGGTAGGCGCACCATTTTCATCTAATTGAAATAGGAAAAACTCCGGCTCAGGACCCACATACATGGTATATCCCATGTCCTTAGCCTCCTGCAGTACCCTTTGCAGAGCATGGCGAGGGGATCCGGTAAAAGGCTGATTATCAGAGTCATAAATATCACAGATCAGCCGAGCGGTTTTACTGCCGTTCCAGGGCAGAATTAGAAAAGTGTCGAGATCAGGCCGCAGATACATATCGGACTCTTCAATGCGCACAAAACCTTCAATAGAAGATCCGTCAAACATCAATTCTCCATCCAGTGCCTTTTCTAGTTGATCGACAGTAATAGAAATACTCTTCATTACTCCCAGGATGTCAGTAAACTGCAACCTAATAAATACTACCTCTTGCTCAGCCGCTAAGCGCAAAATGGATGCCTTATCCAAAGTTATCCCTCCATATAATACTTGGCTGTTTTTTAATTGCCTTAGATTAACACATAATGGCTAGTCCCGCAATTAGAACACCTTGACGATAAATGAAATAACCATACCTACAGCAATCAGCAAATTGACTACAATTCCAGAAAACAGGCCTATTAATGCCCCCACGGAGGCTTTAATTGCCTGGTTAGAGTCCTTCTGCGTCCAGTATTCGCCAATAAAAGCACCCAGCAGAGGCCCAATAATGATTCCCAGGGGAGGAAACAGGATTATACCAAAGAACAAACCCAAGATAGCTCCTACACTGCCCCATTTACTGGCTCCAAAATGGCGAGTTCCCCAAACGGTTGATAAGTAACTAAACAACATGGACAAGGCCGTTATGATTCCTAAAACTATCAAGTATCCCGAACTAATTACTGTGAAACCTTCATACCAACCATAGAATAAGACCGCTACAAAAATGAAGGGAATACCTGGTAGAACGGGCAAAATGGTGCCCGCCGCACCAATCAACATGGCCACGATCACTATTATTAAAACTATATTACTCATTATCGCTCTCCTTTTTGAACTATTAACTCCTCGAGCAAACGCTCTACCACATAGCGGACATGTTCATAACTTAGCCCACCCTGCATAAAAGCAGTATAAGGAGTTCTCAACGGGGCATCACAGGAAAGTTCTATGGATGATCCCTGAATAAAAGTGCCCGCTGCCATAATGATCTGATCCGCATAACCGGGCATATCTGCAAATTCAAGTCGCACATCACTGTCAATCGGTGATGATTCCTGGACGATCTGGCAGAATCGTTTGATCTGCTGGGGATCATTGAGAATGATAGCCTGGACAATATCCGTGCGTTTATCAAACCAGCGCGGGCTCACTGCCCAACCCATTCGTTCAAAAACAGCTGCGGTCAGCACAGCGCCCTTAAGAGCCTGCAAAACAATATGCGGGGCTAGAAACAGACCTTGGTATAGAAGACGGTTTTGACCCAGGCTAGCCCCCATTTCCTTGCCTAACCCAGGAGCCGTGAGATAATCGGCAATTTGATCCACCAAATCATTCCCGCCCACTATATATCCGCCCGATAACGCCAACCCGCCACCCGGGTTTTTAATAAGTGAACCAGCCATCAAATCAACCCCATAATCGGTGGGTTCGGTGGTATTAACAAATTCACCATAACAATTATCCACCATAATTATGGTGTGGGGATTGCAGGAGCGAACAATATCTACCAATTGTTTGATGGTATCCAAGTCCACTGCTGGACGCAGACTGTATCCACGCGACCTTTGAATCAATACCATACGGGTCTGCGTAGTTATGTAATCAGGCAATGACGTCAGATCAGCTTTCAACTCTGAAGTAAGCGGTATCTCTTGATAGTTGATACCACGGTCTACCAGACTGTTTGGCAGAGGCTTTTCATAGCCGATCACTCTTTTAAGAGTATCATAAGGAGGCCCTACTAGAGATATCAACTGGTCTCCCGGCCTGAGCAAGGCAAACAAGCAAGATGATATAGCATGGGTTCCCGACACAATTTGCGAACGCACCAGCGCGTTGGGAGCCGAAAATACATCAGCATACAATTCTTCCAGAGTATCTCGTCCCACATCCCCATAGCCGTATCCAGAAGATGATTGAAAGTGTGATTCTCGAATCCTGTGACGCTGAAATGCACGCAATACCCTGGTTTGGTTAATATAGGCAGTCTCTTCGAACTGTTGAAAAATCTCGCGCAGATCCTGTTCTACGTCTCTTATTAATTTGGAAGAATGCAATAGTGGTTCCACCTTCCCTGTATTAACGTTTTATGATTTCCGGATCAGGTAAGTCTAATTCTTCAATGGTCATAAGTTCTTTGCGCCGCAATGGTTCCCGATCAACAATGCGCAGAGCCTGCAAGCGAATAGACTTTTCGACCAAATTACGAACATAGCGGGCATTGCCGCTGTGAGGATGGCGCTGGCGCACAAACTCCTGTAAATGATTCTTTAGCTTCCAACGGCAGCCATTGGTTAATTCATAATCACGCTCAAGGTACATCTGGATGGCAATAGACAATAGTTCATCTGAATTATAATCTGCGAAATCAATGTGAATAGGAAATCGGGATCGTAAACCAGGATTGGAGCGCAAAAAGCGTTCCATTTCATAGGAATAACCCGCCAGGATAACCACTAAATTATCGCGGTTATCCTCCATAGCTTTAACCAGTGTAGAGATACTTTCCTGTCCGAAGTCCTTTTCCCCACCCTGAGACAGAGTATAGGCCTCGTCAATAAACATAATCCCTCCCAGAGATTTTTTCAACAATTCCCGGGTTTTTTGCGCGGTATGCCCGATATACTCACCCACCAGGTCTGCACGTTCTACTTCCAATAGTTGACCTTTGCTGAGCACCCCGATATCGCGAAAGATGCGACCCAGGATGCGGGCCACAGTGGTTTTACCAGTACCAGGATTGCCTTTGAAAACCATATGCAATGCATTGGGGCAGGCTTTGAGTTGCATTTGGCTGCGACGCGATTGAATAAGGGAGAAGGCGGTCACCTCTGCCAGAATTCTTTTAACATCCTTCAAGCCAATTAAACCCTCGAGCTCCATAAATGCATCGGTCTTAGGAAAGCTATTGGATGCCGCGTCATCATCCTGTGAATTATCTACATTATAGCGCATAGATATTTCCAATCTTATCACCACTTATTTAGAGTCTAGGTTAATATATGCCGAGTAGATAGAAGTGGTGATACTTGATAAGTATAAGCAAACAAAAATCCGCTCCGAGGCAAGCGGATCAATAAATATATTCATATGAAAGAGAAAGGTTCAATTAAAGAACAAAACCCGGTTGCCCGGGTTCTAATCGTCTTCGTGCTTTGGCTCCAGGTTTAGGCCAGCGATAGGCCGGAGCGGTGCCACAGTGGAAATGGCGTGTTTATAAACCAGTTGCTGCTTTTGTTCCAATTCAACAACTACCGTAAAGTTGTCGAATCCCTTTACTAATCCCTTTATTTGAAATCCGTTGACCAGGTAAATGGTTACCGGTACTTTGTCTTTCCTGACTTGGTTCAAGAATGCATCCTGAAGATTAATCTGCCCTTTACTCATTAAGGCTTTGACCCCCATTTCAATTGCTTCATTCTCATTACAAATTCTACATCTGCGAGAATAGTCCTTCCATATGCCCAGATATTTTTTCGGCCAAATCATGATCTGAGTATCGAGCAACGTCAAACCAGATGATTCTTTGGTCGCGTTTAAACCAAGTATACTGACGTTTTGCATAGTGACGGGTTTCTTTCTTAATAGCGGTGACCATTTCCGAATAAGAAAGTAAGCCATCCAAGTAGTACAATACTTGCTTGTAGCCCAGAGCCTGCATAGCATTGTTATGCAGGTCGTAACCCTGTTTATAAAATTCCTTTACTTCGTCGATCAGACCAGCTTTTAACATGATATCGACCCGGTCATTGATGCGCTGGTAAAGGGCTTCTCTTGCTAAGTAGAGTCCCACCGCTGCGAGATTGTATGTATCAGGTTGACGTTTCTGTTGCTGAGAAAAAGGCTTACCGGTCAGTTCATATACCTCGAGGGCGCGAATAATGCGTTTTTCATCCTGGGGACTAATACGCTGGGCATAATCTAGATCGATCTGTTTTAAGCGCAGGTATAAGTCAGATAAGCCATTTTGGCTGACTTCCTGTTGGAGACGCTGCCTAACTTCCTCACGAGTATCCATCGGAAAAAGGCTGTAATTGTCAACTACGCTCTGGTAATAAAGGCCGGTTCCGCCCACCAACAAAGGAATGTTATCGCGCTGGTTAATTGCGACAATCAATTCCTGAGCTGAAGACTGGTATTCTGCCACCGTAAAATCATGATCTACCTCGGCAATATCTATGAGATGATGAGGAACTACTGATTGTTCCTGGCGATTGGCTTTGGCAGTACCAATATCCATACCGCGATAAACCTGCATGGAGTCACAGGAGATGATCTCTCCGTTCAAACGCTTAGCTATTTCGATCGCTAACCCTGTTTTCCCCACAGCTGTCGGCCCTACCAGAGCTGCCAGCTTTAACACTAGGCATCACCTCATTAATGTTTAGATAGTCAACTTATGTTTATGATCCCATAAGCAAGTTTATGGGACGAGGTAGAGACGACCGTCTCAATACCCAGTCGCCTAAATTCTTCCCCATGGCTTCTCTCTTTAACAACTACTCTAAAACGAGCTACCCGACAGGCCTCCTCTAAAGTTTGCAATGATAAAGGACGTGGGTCAGCCAGATTACGCAGGGGAGAAAGCGGTTGACTGCTCCAAAGGGGTTGACGAAACATAGGATCAAAGTAGACCACATCAAAAGAATTGCTAGCCTGCTGGGCTAAGAATTCGCTATGATCAGCGTTGATTACCTCAATGCGTTGGATGGGTTCAGTGAGCCAGTAAATATCGCTGGTAAAGTGGAGCATTCCCCATTTAATAATGGCAGCAACCACTGGCGATGATTCCAGACCTACCACCTTACTATGAGTAAAAAATGAGGCCACCACTGCATCAGCACCCAGTCCCAGCGTGCAATCCAAGAAAGAATCCCCTTCCTTCACGTCACAAGCTTTTATCATGGGGTCATCCTGGTTACGCTTGTGGTAGGCACCAATACGTACCTTAGCCATGCTGGGATGAAAGAAGAATTGCTTATCACCTAAATGCAAAATCGGTCCGCTTTCTTTCCAGACCACTACCCCATCAGCATGGTGTTCCTGCAAAAGCCTAGCCAGGCCTTTTCCGGAACGTGGAATATACGGTAGTCCTATTTCCGCCAGAAAATCCTCTAAATCAGCCGAGTTTGATTCGCCTGATAGCGGGCTGGTAACGATTAATTCCAAAGTGGTCAATCCTCCACCTTTGTTTAAACTCGTTTAAACATCTTTTCCAGATCATTTTGCCCAACTTTCATTACGGTGGGCCTTCCATGGGGACAATGCTGGTATTGATCATGGTTGAGCAGATCCGTTACTAAGGCCTGCATTTCCATAGATGACATATAATCACCGGCCTTTATGGCTTGATGACAGGCCATACTTATCATGGCTTCCTCACGAAAATCTTGGTAATTACCGGTTTCCAGCAGGTCGATCAAATCCACCAGTACCTCGGTCTCCCGGCCTTGGATTAGGCTGGGTGCCTGGCGTATCAATACCGAAGAGGGGCCAGCTCGATCATAACTAAAGCCTATCTTTTCTAATTGCTCCTTCTCTATTTCCAACAGATCAGCCTGGCGAACAGAAATGTCCAATGATATAGGGAAGAGCAGTTCACTACCTGGAGCGGAATGGAGATGTTGATCGCGGATACGATTAAACAGTATTCTCTCCTGAGCAGCGTGCTGGTCAATTATCCATAATCCATCTTCGGCTTCCACCAGTATATAGGACTGTAAAAGTTGTCCCAGCACCTTTAGAGGCATCGGGGCCTCCGGATTGCTACCCGTGAGAACCGACGGGCTCGATTCGGTATATACTGATGCTGGCATGGGTGGTTCATTGAGTAATAATTCCCCGGTCTCATAATCAACTTTCTCATATGAGGATGGTCGTACTATAGGCAGATGGTGTGTCGAATGCACACCGGCCAGAGCCGACCTGTCATGACTGGACAGGCGGTCAACGATCAATTGCCGCAGCCATGAAAAAACCTGTTTTTCATCAGCAAAGCGCACTTCCCACTTCTGGGGATGGACATTAACATCGACCATTTCTCGCGGTACTGATAAATTCAATATTACTATCGGATACTCGCGGGACAGCAGCAAACCCTGATAAGCCACGTCAATAGCCCGGTACAGCAGGCTACTGCGAACGGGACGGTTATTGACAAACAAAAGCTGGCTACGGCGGTTATTACGCGTGGTTTCTGGTGGAGAGATCATCCCCGCTAGGGAAAACGAATCACCCTGATGGGATATATCTAGTAGTGTTGTTACAAATTGACTGCCATACACGGCTATTGCCGCATCTCGAACTGATCCATTACCTGGTGTCTTAAAATAGGTCTTACGGCTGTTTTTTAGGGTGAAGGAAACCTCTGGGCGAGCTAAAGCATAACGGGATACCAGTTCATGAATATGGTTACCTTCGCTGACGGGACTTTTTAAGAATTTTCTGCGCGCCGGGGTGTTGAAGAACAGATCACTAACTTTGATACGGGTTCCTGGGGGGCAAGAAACCGGTTCCAGTGATCTAAGTACTCCCCCCTCGTAACATCCATACATACCCGTCTGCTCTGGTGGACAGGTATATATCTCCAAACACGCTACCGAGGCAATACTGGGCAAAGCTTCGCCTCGGAAACCCATAGTGCCGATGTTGAATAAATCATTTTCCGAGGCTATTTTACTGGTAGCATGGCGCATAAAAGCCTGAGGGAGATCCTTCTTATATATACCGTGACCATTATCCTCTACCTCAATAGTCTCAATGCCGCCCTGAGCGAAGTCGATTGCAATACGGGAGGCTCCAGCATCCAAAGCATTATCCAGCAGTTCTTTGACCACCGAGGCCGGTCGCTCGATGACCTCTCCGGCAGCGATTTTATTTATTAAATGTTCATCCAGCAGGTGTATCTTGTTCATCTAATGATGCTTTCCTCATCTTTATTGGGATTGAAGCTGCGATATTCGCGCTTGATGCGATCCTGTAAGTAGACATAATCATAACGATCATAGCGGATCATTTCCTGGTATACTACGGTGGCCTGGGCATGACAGGCTGAACAACAATTAATAGGCACCGATATACACATGACCCGGTATTGTTTACCGTTGCGTTGCTGAGCAGTCGAATCAAGCATGCGGAAACCGCAGCAATCAGGACAATTACGCAGCCGCATCTGTTGTTCTTCATGAATATAATCGGTGTCATAAAAGATGCGTTGATATTCACTGAAGAACTCACCCTGGGCACGGCGATTTTTATCGATGATATCCTGGCGACCCTTAAACAGGTTCAGCTGGGTTTCCGTCATCTTTTTGATCGCTTCCAGGTTGCGGGAAGACTCTCTAAAGTTTTCTCGGGCATAGTCAGGTTCGCGCAAATTGCTATAGTCCATACCCGCCATAGCCATAATAATGCCCATATTTATATAGGGTAAGGCGGTCTCCACTGAATAACCCCCTTCTAAAACAGCGATATGGGGAGCTAGTTTGTGGTTTAACTCAGCGTAACCCTGGGCGGTAAACCGCATATCAGCCAGAGGATCGGTATAGTGATTATCCTGGCCGGCAGAATTAACGACCAAATCTGGCTTGAATTCTTCCAGCAACGGCAACACCAGATGATCAATAACATAGTGGATACCTACATCGGTGGTCTTGGGCATCAAAGGTACATTTATGGTAGTGCCATAAGCCAGTGGCCCTCCGGCCTCATTCATAAACCCAGTACCGGGGTACAGGGTGCGCCCATCCTGATGAAAAGATACGTACAAAACATCCGGGTCATGATAGTAAATCTCCTGGGATCCATCGCCATGATGTACATCAGTATCAATGACCGCGATCCGTTTGACCTCATATCTATGACGCAGGTATTCGATCATAATAGCTTCATTATTGATATTACAAAAACCACGATTGCCATGGCTTACGGTCATGGCATGGTGTCCGGGAGGTCTGACTATAGCAAAACCATTCTTAATTTCACCTTTCATATAGGCATCAGCCAATACCAGGGTTGACCCTGCCGCCACAAAATGGGCCTCTAATAAACTGGCATTTTGATCAGGAACTACAAAATGAACAGCTGCAATATCAATAGGCTCTGCTAAGCGTGGTTTGTATTCCCGTATTTCGGGAAGATCCATGATACCCTCTTCAAATAGTTGATCCCGGGTGTAGAGTAAGCGCTCCTCTCGCTCTGGGTGAGTAGGAGAAATCGCCCAGTCAAAGGCCGGGAAAAACAATAACCCTGTTGGTTTCATCATTTCACCCCCTGAAATTCAGTAATCAATCCGGGAGCGACCTGCGCCCCAATATCAAAAATACGTCCATTTCGATCCCATCCCCGGATCAAATTAAACTGTTCTTCCAGGAAAATGGCATGATCATCCAGGTAATCATCCATCCCCCGCTCTTTCCCCAGCTGGTACAAGTATTTTATCGCCATGTCGCGGGCATCTGCCAGTTGATAATTATTAATGTCACGGCGTTCTTCCACTACTCCGCCAGGCTCCACGGCACATAGGGATCTTTCCGTATCCAGGTGCACATAAACTGCCAGAGTGGGCCGGGCTACCGCTGCCCCTAGAGCGTTGGCGACATCAGCATAGTGGTGGAGAAAAGGCTGCACCTGAAGAGACTGAGCCACACTGGGTATTACGGAGTGAGCAGCGGCACCAATGCCCACCACTCGATCCAGGGCAAAATGCCTTTGATGGACCACTTCCCACACCCGGTAGGCGGGCTCGTTTTCCCATTCCTTAAACATGTGCTCAGTGGCATCTACCAGAGTGTTAACAACTTGTTGGATGACCATTGTGCATATATCATCTAATTGGAGAGAGCTCACCTCGGCCAGTTTCTGCAAATAAGCTTTAGAGCGGCTGGCATCACCTTGCTGCAGAGACAGACCATAATTGAAGGCATCAGTAACTGTAGCAGTCTCGCCGCCAAAGCAGGCTGCCGGCCCCTTTCTATCCACTAAAACCTCAATTTGCCCATTTTTATAGGTCAAGGAACTGTCGCCTCCTATGGCAATTGAGCGCACTGAAACTGCTTGTACATGAGTGTATTGGTTCATCAATTGTGCTCCACGGGAGGCCTGCAGAGGCAAGCCTTCTACAAGCAGCGCCAGGTCAGATGTAGTGCCGCCAATATCAATTACCAGCGAGTTATTCTTATCCATGGTAAGGGCCAGAGCACCCATAGTGCTAGCCGCTGGTCCGGAAAAGATCGTTTCACATGGGAAGTATCGCGATATCTCCAGAGGCAGGGTCCCGCCATCCGCCTTGAGAACATGTACTTCTATACCCGCTCCACGTTCCTGTAAGGCCCTTTCCACCTCATCAACAAATCGCTGCCACTCCGGTGAGATCATAGCGGTAAAATAAGCAGTAGCTGCTCGGCGCGGAAAATTTAGCCGGTTAGAAATATCGCAGCTCAAGAATACTTCCAAATCCGGATATTCTTGTTTGAGAATCTGAGCCACTTGGTTTTCATGGCTGCGGTTGCGATTGGAAAACTTACCGGCTACAGCTACCCTCTTAATTCCTATCTGTTTGAGCTGGTCGGCCACACTTTTTATTTCGTCTGGAGCCAGCGGTTCAATTTCTCGTCCGCGAAAATCAATGGCTCCCTTGATAAAGAACGTGTCAGTTGATAGTTGATAAGTTTGGTGAGGCAGGCCATATCCTGGTATCATAATAAGTGCGGTGCGCTGGCCTTTCCCGGTAGCCAATAAATTGGTCACCAGAGTAGTACTAAGCACGATACGCTGCACTTTAGTTTGGGCTGGGACTGCCGCTAAAAGATCATCCAGTACTCCCAGAATAACTGTTTGCAGGTTGTCATTATCAGTCGGCTTTTTCACCGCCTTTTTAACTTCCTGTCCGGCAAAGAGTACACCGTCAGTGAAGGTTCCGCCCACATCAATTCCAATCAACAAAATGGCCACCTCCTAAAGGTCAGGTCAAACACTCTTTCCATTCATATAATAACGATAAGGCTTCCCGGGGAGACAACTTATCTACATCCAAAGTGCGCAACCGCTGAATAATGGGATCCTCAGTGCCGAATAAGCTCGGCTGCTCCACAAGTTCCGGTGATTGCTTATGGCCTGCTTTGTTTTCCAGATCGCGCAATATTTCCTGAGCACGAGCAATGACATCCCGCCGTAAACCAGCTAATTGGGCTACATGTAAGCCATAGCTTTTATCAGCCCTACCTGGCAAGACCCGCTTTAGAAAGACCACACTATCTCCAGAATCCTGAACCGATACTGACAGATTGACTATCCCGGGAAGAGCTTCCTCTAACTGGGTCAGTTCATGATAATGGGTGGCAAATAAACTGCGGGCCCTAATATCGTCAACTATAAACTCAGTTACAGCCTGAGCCAGGCTTAATCCATCGTAAGTGCTGGTCCCCCGGCCGATTTCATCCAGAATGATAAGGCTGTCAGGAGTAGCATTGTTGATAATATTGGCTACCTCGACCATCTCTACCATAAAAGTACTCTGTCCGGCACTTAAATCATCAGACGCACCTACCCTAGTAAACAACCGGTCTACCAATCCAATGCGAGCATGATCAGCGGGAACAAAGCTCCCCATCTGCGCCATCAATACCAGCAAGGCAGTTTGCCGCATATAGGTGCTTTTTCCGCCCATGTTAGGGCCGGTAATGATAGCAAACCGGGCTTCCTCTTGGTTTAGTTTAACATCGTTGGGAACAAAACGCGAATTGACCAAATGCTTCTCAACCACCGGGTGGCGGGAGGCGCGGGCATCAATTAGGCCACTATTATCCATAATAGGCCGCACATAGTTATTAGCATAGGCCGCTTCAGCTAAAGACAATATAACATCCATAATCGCCATTTGTTCTGCTGTCTTCTGGAAACGAGGTAAAAATGACAATAGATCTTCCCGTATCTGACAGAACTCCGCATATTCCAGAGCAAAAAGTCTCTCTCGGGCTCCCAGTATACGTTCTTCGTACTGCTTTAGTTCATCACTGATAAACCGCTCGTTGTTGACCAGAGTTTGTTTGCGGTGATAGTCAGCCGGCACCAAGTGAAGATTGGATTTGCTCACTTCTATGTAATAGCCAAACACCTTATTGTAAGCAACTTTTAGGTGTTTGATGCCGGTTCGTTCCTTTTCACGATTCTCAAAGGCAATCAGCCAGTCAGAACCTGCCCGTGACAATTCGCCCAGTTCATCTATTTCCGGTGAGTAACCAACCCTGATTATATCTCCTTCACGTAAAGACAAAGGCGGGTCATCGTCGATAGAGCGTGCAATAAGATCGTGCATATCGGTTAGGGAATCCAACTTGGCAATATCTTTGAGCATTTCACAGCTTGTCGCAGCCAGCAGATCCCTTACTAGGCTCGCCTTTTCCAAAGAATGTTGGGTTGCTACCAGATCTCGCGGATTTGCTAGTTGACTGCCTATTTTACCGGCCAGGCGCTCCATATCGTATACCTCTCCCAGGGCTTGCCGTAGGTTGCTGCGCAGCGCCAGATCATCAATCAGTTCCTGTATGGCATCATGACGGATTTGTATTTGCTGCAGATCTCTTAAAGGCAGTTCAATCCAACTCTTTAATCTTCTTCTGCCCATAGAGGTGCAGCAATGATCCAGTATTGACAACAGTGAACCTTCTCTTTTGCCGTCCCTTAAAGTGCTGGTCAATTCCAGGTTGCGGCGGGTGCCTACATCCATATCTAGGTACTGATTAATATAATGAAGGCTGATATTTTGCAAATGATAGAGGTGAGCCTGACAGGTATTTTCCAAATAACTGATGATAGCAGCAGCCGCATAAACGGCTAAATCATGTGCGGCAGTGATGCCGAATCCTTCCAGGGTCGTTACCTTGAAGTGCTTTAGCAAAATCTCATCTGCCCTAGCATAACTGCGGGGAAATTCTGCTGTAACCAGGGGGAGATGAGTTAATTCAGCCTGCTCCCCTATCCACAGGGAAGGCTGATCTTCGGCCAGGAGGCACTCGCTAGGATTCAGCCGCAGCAGTTCAGCGTAGAGCAAAGCGACAGCATCTTTACCGTTCCACTGGCAAACCTTGAATTCGCCGGTAGATATGTCGGCAAAGGCTAAACCGGCGCGTTCATCATCAATACATACCGCTGTCAGATAATTGGCGGCCATTTCGGAAAGCATATTATCTTCGATAACAGTGCCCGGGGTTATAATTCGTACAATTTCTCGTTTGACCAATCCTTTGGCTTCCCGAGGATCTTCCACCTGGTCACATATGGCCACTCGATAACCCCGAGCAATAAGCTTGGCTATGTAGGTTGAGGCGGAATGGTGAGGAACTCCGCACATGGGGATGCGCCCAGCGTCCCCGCCGTCACGAGCGGTCAAAACTATTTCTAATTCGCGGGAGGCTACTTGAGCATCCTCAAAAAACATCTCATAAAAGTCTCCCAGACGGAAGAACAGCAGGCAATCCGGTTGCTGGTTTTTGATTTCCAGGTATTGTTGCAACATGGGCGTATACTTTGACATACTTGAAACCCCTCAAAAAGAAAGACTTAGATTTCTAAGCCTTTCTGTGTCGTATTAATATTGGTTATGAATAAAAGTTCTAACTACAGCCGCCTCCACAACTATCACAGCAGTCACTACTGCAACCGCCGCCGCTTCCGGAAATAGCTTGGTTCATGGCAAAATAAACGCCCTGCATCAAATTGTCAAAGCTCTCTTGAGCTTGAACTAATTCGTTTATCACACTATTAGCAGTCAATTGCTGTTCTAGAATATTAAGGTGGTCTTCCTCCGCCTTAGTAACCAACAATCCGTCCTGGAATTTGTTGTCCAATTTGGATTTGGCATCCTGATATTTCATCAGCAGGTCATAGGCGTTGCTGTCCTGAGTAAGCTTCATCTGTAAAGCCTTCAGACGATCTACCTCGTCAGATTCAGCCACAGCAGACCCAAGTTCAAACGCTAAGCGGATAATTTCTTCGTTAGTCAATGTCTAGTCCTCCTAACCATTTATGCAGTCTGTCTGCATTTTTATAAATCAATCACTGCCCTTATTCTAGCATGACGAGATCAGCAATAAAATTGTTTCATCCAAGAAATTTCAATTTTTCTTATATCATCTTAACATTTCGATAACACATCCCCGAATAGTGAAAAAGTTTTACCTTCGGTTATTTTTACGGGAAGAATCTTACCTACTAAATCATCAGAACCAGATATTATCACAATGCGATTGGTGCGGGTCCGGGAAGTCAGTTTGCTCTTATCAGTTTTACTGGGCCCTTCCACTAAAACTTCTTCCACTTGTCCTTCCAGCGATTGATTGATTTCGCGCGCTATGCGGTATTGAAGAAGATTTAATTCACTAAGCCGAGCCTTTTTAGTTTCCTGGGACACTTGATCCGAAAAATCGGCTGCCCGCGTGCCCCGGCGTACCGAGTACATAAAGGTAAAAGCAGCATCAAAACGTACCTTCTGAACCATATCAAGTGTATCGGCAAAATCCTCCTCCTGTTCACCGGGAAAACCAACGATAAGGTCACTGGTGATAGCCACTCCCGGAATCAGTTCGCGCATACGGGAGGTCAGTTCTAGATAGTGTTCCCGGGTATAGGCGCGGTTCATACGTTGGAGAATACGGTTGCTGCCTGATTGCAGCGGAACATGAATATGTTCGCAGATCATCGGGTTGTCAGCGATGCGCTTAATTAGTTTCTGGGACATATCCTTAGGATGAGAAGTAGTAAACCGAATTCGATCTATACCCTCAACCACAGAGGTCATTTCCAAAAGATCTGCAAAATCAATGGTTTCATCGAGACCCTTACCATATGAGTTTACATTCTGCCCCAGCAAAGTTACCTCTCGATATCCCTGCATAGCCAAATTTTTAACTTCGCCTAAAATGTCCGCGGGGCGCCGGCTTCTTTCCCGGCCTCTGGTGTAAGGAACAATGCAATAGCTGCAGAAGTTATTGCATCCGTACATAATATTCACGAAAGCGCTGATGCCGGCCTGCCTAACGGAAGGCAGACTCTCTTCCACTGCCCCCTCCTTTTCCCACACCTGAAAAACTGGCTTACGAGTTTGTTTGGTCTGTTCGATCAAATAGGGCAATTCATGAAGGTTATGAGTACCAAATACCACATCTACCCCCATCCTTTTCAGGCGGGCCTGGACATCAGGAAGCTGAGCCATACAGCCGCCAAAACCAACGATCATATCGGGATTGTGGCGCTTCAAGACATTTATTTCACCCAGTTTTCCATAAACTTTGTTCTCCGCTGAGTGACGTACGCTGCAGGTGTTAAACAGTATAACACTGGCATCTTCGGGGTTTGCGGCTGCACAATAACCCATAGCTTCCAATAGTCCGCTCATTATTTCCGAATCTCGAACATTCATCTGGCAGCCATAAGTAATGATATAGTAGGCTGGTGGTTTCTCAAGTTGCAGATTCACTGGTTTTGATCACCTCGCATTTATATATTATACCTGTTTTTACCCAAATATCTTAAAAGGATGATAAAAAGGCCCAATCCGTCACTGGATCGGGCCTTTCATAGCCATGGTTATGATTAGGCAGTCGCTTTACTGGTGTTTTTCCAAATACTCATCTTTCAAATTACAACGTTGTCATCATCATGAACCCTTAATACATCTGGTATCCTTCCTACATTTTTGTCAGTACGGCAGGATTGGCAAGACTTAAAAGTCTTTCTCCCGAGAGTGCTCGGATAATTTCCTGAGCGGCCTGCTGCTGCAGACTTTGTTGGGCTTCTTCTGTGTACCAGGCAGAATGAGGTGTTATTACCACATTGGGCATATTCAACAGCTCATTCTTAGGCTCAATCGGCTCCTGTTCGCTGACATCAAGTCCAGCTCCGGCAATTTTTTCCGTTTTAAGAGCGTGTATCAAAGCAGTCTCATCCACCAGAGCACCACGAGCAGTGTTCACCAGGATACAGTTCTTTTTCATCTTCTCAAAGGAGTGCTCATTCATTAAATGAAACGTTTCTTTCGTAACTGGGGCATGTATAGACAAAATATCGGCTGAACTCAACACTGTATCCAAATCAGCCAGTAATACTTGACAAGAAGCGGCGGAGCTCTCATCAATATAGGGATCAAAGGCCATAACTTCCATGCCAAACGCTTTGGCCTTATCGGCCACCATGCGAGCAATTCGCCCCAAGCCTATCATTCCCAAAATTTTTCCCCGCAGACGGAACAGCGGCTTGGCCAATTTGTAATCCCATGTTCCTTCACGAACCGCTTGATTGAGATGGACTATCTTACGGGCACTGGTCAGCATCAAGGCTATAGCATGATCAGCAATATCTTCCAGACCGTAATCGGGTATATTAGCCACCATGATACCACGTTCAGTAGCAGCAGTTAGATCGATACAATCAAGTCCCACCCCATAACGTACTATTGCCTTACATTTTTCCATATGGTCCATTACATTGCTGGTGATACTGGCATACTGTACCAATATGGCGTCGGCATCACAGGTGGCTTCGATTAACTCCTGTTCAGTCTGACAATGACACTTAACAAACTCTGCTCCCATCTGGGACACGGCTTCTTCTTCCCAACACAGTGTTTCGAATTCATAATCAGTAATAACTACTTTAAGCGGAGTTGCCATCTGATAACACTCCTATCATGTTCCTATTTTTATAACGCTACATATCATTATAAAAGATTCTGATTATTAAGGCGGCTTTTCGGTGTAGAATAGTCAACATTGTAAGATGTGTTAAATAAATCTAACCTTCTTGCTTCAGTGAAACAAGTAAAACAATAAAAAAGACCGCCCCTTAAAGGACAGTCTCCGTTAGATCCATATTTATTCCTGATCACCAATAATTTCTTTTATACTCTGTTTGACCTCAGTTATCATAATGCCACCTGCATAACGTGGTTCTCCGTTAATTATCGTTACCGGATAGGGATAACCCATCTGCAATACTTTCGACATAGCAGGGTAATTATCGAGTCCTTCCTTATCAACATCCACATAGTGAACTTCAACTTGCGTGCCAAAGGCTTCACGTAAATCTTCAGCCAATTTATTAACCATTTCTTCCTGACTACTGCTTGGTCCACAACCACTTGATGATGGACAGGAAGTGCAGTCACATCCACTGTGTACCTGGGTGCCGTTGAGAATCTCTACCAGAATTTTTTCGTCTGCCATAATAAACCTCCCTGGAATGTTTGCCTTATACAGCGATGATATCAGGAACCCCCCTTGAACACAAATGATATTCCAGATATTACAGTGCTTATTTTCGAACCGTGTCAAGACTAGCGGCAGGTTCTACCATCTATCTAGTGACATCGTGAATGTTTCCGTATCGTCAATGTTATCCAGATCCATACTGAGCTTTTTTAGCATTTGTTGGATCTGTCCCTGGTAACCTAAATAATCAGTTCGTTGCACCTGGTGTTCACTGCGGCTGGCCAAATCGGAAAACAATTCATCCAGTTCTCCTAGATAGGTAAGTGCTTCGTTCAAGAGCGTTTCGGAATTCATGTTTTCTACCTCCTAATAATTTCTTCAACTATAGTTTGCTCTCAGACTGAGCTTTTCAAACCGCTTTTCCTGAACAAAACGTCATGGCATTAATATAAATTGTCGACTGAATAATTAACGATCAACATCAAATAATATTGATGATAATACATTAGAAAAGGAGAACTGGCATGAAGCATAATCCAGATGATCGCCGTGATAATGTAGAAAGAATACAGTTTAATATTGATCATACTATTCAAAATATCGACCTTGCTGAGGAGATAATTGCTAAAACTGACGACCCTAAGACTAAACAAGCCTTGCAGCAAAAAAATGAGCGTCGCGAAGAAGCGTTGGATAGTATGCGAGTGGAAATACGAGACGAAGCCACTGATCGTGAACAGGGTTACGAGTAGGAAGGGGCAATTGCCCCTTCCTACTTGGTTACTACAAGACCAGATTGTGTTTTTTGATGGTTTATCAAAAGGGCATAAATTCGCTTGCCTATAACATAAACTAATGATAAAATACTATCAATTTAACAGATCAGTCAGGCAAAGGCCGGGCCCTATCAATTGGGCAGCGGAAAATTACCGTGGGACTATTATATTGGGAAATATAAAAGTTCAACGGTAATTTTTTTACCTTAAATCAGGGGGAGGTTTTAGTTGTGGATCGCTTCATGGGGGGTATTGCCGATTATCTGCTGAAAAGCACTGTAGAACGTTCAAACACTCAGCCTATGGATAAGCCGGAATATCGAAAGAAGGTAGCCTATCTGGAAGCTTGGGTAAGCATTATCGGCAATATCATTTTAGCGGCCATAAAAATGGTGTTTGGTATTATGCTTAACAGTATTTCTATGTTGGCTGATGCTGTTCACACCGCTTCCGATGTGTTAACTTCCTTGGTTGTAATACTGGGTTTTAAGATGTCGTCTATACCAGCCGATGAAAAGCATCCCTATGGTCATGGACGAATTGAGTTTATTGCTACACTTCTGATAGCCTTAATGCTTTTAGCTGTGGGAGTGAAATTTGGTTTCGATTCCTACCAGCGATACCTGGTCAACACCCCGGTCAGTGGTAATTATCTGGTAGTAATATTTATGGTTGCCGCAGCATTGTTTAAGGAGCTAATGTCGAGATTTTCAATAGAACTGGGCAACCGCATTGATTCGCCCGCGTTAATTGCCGATGCTTGGCATCACCGTACCGATGCCATAGCTTCAGTTTTAGTAGCCCTAGCAATTTTTGCATCCCAATTTGGCTATTATCGGGTTGACGCTATCCTAGGTTTCGCTGTTTCTATCTTAATAATCTGGACGGGTATAGAAATATTTTTAGACTCCTGTTCAAAAATAATTGGTGAATCAGATGACAGTCAACTTGAAAGGATCGATGAATTGGCCCACGCGATTCCCGGAGTAATATCTACCCATAGTATTGCCGTCCATGATTATGGTACTCACAAGATGATATCTTTACATATTGAAGTAGAAGGATCACTGCCACTCATCAGGGCTCACGATATAGCTGATAAAGTTGAAGATGTTATCAACGAGGACTTATATGCTGTGACAACGGTACACCTGGACAGCTATAAAGATACTCCCTAAAGAAGTGGAAAAGCACCCTCTTGCATCTAATAATTATAGTCAGGTCGAGGCAAGCTAAACAGAAAAAGAGGTGTCACTTATGCTGGTCGATCGTGCTAGGGAGATCATGGAATCGAAGGGTGTTATCGAAGTTCTTTATCAAGGACATTCGGTATGGATTGAACAGTTGGAGCAGGATTCTGCTCACATTCGCCGGTTAGATGATGATCGCCATCTAAATGTTCCCATAAATATGCTGGCAGAGACTGAGTAACCGGCAACAAACATGACCACCGCATGTTTCGGTGGTCTATTACTTTCAAGAGCTTTTCTTGGGCATATTGTTCTGTTATTGATCAACTGGAGGAAAACCAAGAACAAAGGTGGTTCCTTGATGAGAGGACGTTACCTGTACGGAGGCTTTGTAACTATTAAGAATGCCGTAGGTAACGTAGAGACCCAAACCAGTACCGTACTCTTTAGTGGTTGTGAAAGGCTTGCCCAGGTGAGCTTGTATTTCAATCGGTATACCATGTCCTTTATCTTCAATCTCCAGGACGACTGTATCATCATGCATATAAGTACGTATTTTCAGAACTCCTCCGGCGGGCATAGCTTCTAACCCATTGCGAACCAAATTAAATATTATCTGCCGCAAATCATTAGGATCAACCACTATATCGGCAATGTCACTAGTAAAAACGACTATATTTTTATCTTCCTTAAGCGCATCGGCTTGCAGTAAGGGTAACAATGCACTTAATGTTTCATTCAAATTATGTTTATCTATATTGCGTTCCTTTTGTCTGGCTAGAGATAGATACTCAGAAATAATCCTATTGGCGCGATCCAGTTCGTCAATCATCAAGCTAAAATCGTGCTTATGCGCTCTTAGGTCCTTTTCGTTCTGCAGTAGTTGGAGAAAACCTTGCACGGATGTCATCGGGTTTCTAATCTCATGAGCTACGCTGGCAGCTAGTTTACTGATAATTTCTACGCGCTCCATTTCAAGCGGGCTTGGGGAGTAACTGTAGTCTTCTTTACAGTTAAGAAAAGAAATTTGGTGGTTTTGTACTAAACCCAAAATCTCATGCATTCCGCACTTACTTAATTGGTAGGAACACAGAGCGATCATTTTAAGAGCGCCTATTTCGCTTTGAATTTTGGCTTCATAATCTATATAATCTGTCCAGAACCTTTGATCTATCCAGGTAGTGCTACTACATACCCTGAGGCCGTCATAGCCCTTGGCAAGCGCATCGGTAGTTTTATCGCTCCAGGCCTGTAGCAGTACCTGGGGTTCCTTAAAATTGGCACGATCAAAAAACCATTCAGAATGATGGTGGAATTCTATTTGGTCAGAGTAGGATTGGATATTAGGGATAGCGGCCTCCAAGCCTTTAATAGCCTCACTAACACTAATAGGCTCAGCAACTACCCAAATACAGAATTCATTGTGTTGGAGCCCGGCCAGTAAAAATGGGATAACCATGTCCATTACATCGCTCTTGCTTTCGGAAAAGCTACATATATGTGTTCCCCACGGTACATCTGCCAGGAATGGCAAACCAATTTGGCGTAGGTTTTCGGATAGTTTACCGCCCATTTTACCCTCCCCGTCATAATATATTTGCTTTCGCCAATCTTCTTAAATAATCCTTTATAAATGTTTTATTTTTTAGTATCTGATCCCCTTAAATAATTCTTGAATATATTCGTAATGCACATTAAACAAGCCTAAGGATTCGCCAGCAATCCTAAAAGCTAAGCCATCGACATTGACTAAACTCCATTAATATAGTAAGCTTTGTTCAATTATTAAGGAGTGTATTGCTAATTGGACGAGATTCCTGAGCGATGTATCTTAATTAAGCAGCTTGGAAATAATAGGCGGCACGTGTTTAACGAGCAGATTTTGGTATCTGTTTGGTAATAATATGTGTCGCTTTTTTCTTTGGCCAATTGTCTCAGGATACACACTGTATTTCGGCTGAATGGTTTGGTAGTTTTTAGGGGGTTCTTAATTGTCAGGAGATCACTTATTATGGCCACTGCTCTTGCAGTTTGTTCTTATTATAACTAACGCCATATTTGCTTGTGCCGAAATAGCGGTAATTTCCATGAATGATACTAAATTGGCCAAACTGGTCAGTATGGGTGATAAACGCGCTATTCGTCTAGATGAACTCACGAAGCAGCCCGCCCGTTTTCTGTCCACTATTCAGGTAGGTATCACCCTGGCCGGCTTTTTGGCTAGCGCTTTTGCCGCAGAGAACTTTTCAGATCCTTTGGTAAATTGGCTGGTTGGTCTAGAGGTGGCTATAGCCCCATCTACTCTTAACACTATCGCTATTGTGGTCATCACCCTTATACTGTCATACTTTACACTAGTATTTGGTGAACTGGTTCCCAAGCGAGTGGCTATGCGCAAAGCAGAACAGTTAGCTCTTGCTATGTCCGGATTGGTTTACTTTGTATCCCGAATCTTTAGTCCTATTGTCTGGTTATTAACTGTCTCTACCAACTCTTTACTGCGAGTCATAGGAATCGATCCTCTGGCAGATGATGATGATATTACCGAAGAAGAAATACGTATGATGGTGGATGCGGGCAGTGAAAGAGGTGCTATAAGCCATAATGAAAAGGATATGATCCAAAGAATCTTTGAATTCAATGACAAAAATGCCGAGGATATTATGACTCATAGAACTGATGTAGCTATTCTTTGGATGGATGAAACTGACCACCAGTGGGAGGCAACTGTTATTGAAAACCGCCATTCGGTTTACCCGGTATGCGATGAAAGTCCTGACGATATTATTGGCATCTTAAAAGCCAAAGATTTCTTACGGCTGAAAGATAGAACTCGAGCACATATTATTGAACTAGCTCTCAAACCGGCTTACTTTGTACCTGAAACCGTACGAGCTGATGTATTGTTTCATAACATGAAAAACACCCGCAATCACTTTGCCGTTGTGTTGGATGAGTATGGAGGGATGAGCGGTATCATAACCATGAACGACCTTTTGGAAGAAATAGTAGGAGACCTGGAAGATGATGATACCGTTCCGGCAGAAACACCTTTGATCGAGCAAATTGAGGCAGATACCTGGCAAATAGCTGGACCGGCTCCCCTAGATTTAGTCTCCCAAGAGTTGGGGGTAGCACTACCTGAAGATGGCTATGACACTTTCGGTGGCTTGATATTTGGCTTATTAGGCACTGTTCCTGAAGATGGGAGTACACCTCAACTTAAAATCTACGGACTGATCATCAAGGTAACCGAAATCAAGAATCACCGCTTGGAAACGGCCTTAGTTACCTTCGACCAGCAAGCAGTCATGGTGGGCCAGGGTTAGTATCACACTTAAATCGATCACTTATTTCATCGGAATACATAAGGGGGTATCTTTTCCAGCATTTAATGAAAAGATACCCCTCTGGTTTTAGTTTGAGCCGCCAACTAGCTTACTGCTCTATATTTCTGCCGCCAGCGCGGCTTTTCAATTTTCCCGGACGGTCGTTCATCCTTGTTGCCCTTCAAAAGTCCCGACGTCTTAACCGCTAGTTTGCCAACTCCGCCCTGAGGGGGCTACCAAGTTCTCATCTGCTACCCTGGTCTCCCAGTTATGAGAAATTAGTAATCTTATCTTGTGAAAAATAGGAACATTATAATCTTATATTCATAGAATGTTAGAAAGCTTGATACTATATTCATTTGTCTTTTGATATTACTTCAGGAAGGAGACCATAACTTATGGCTTATTGGCTTTATTGCCAAGCTTGTAAACAGTGGAGTAAATCCGCCACCCCTTTGTCAGATAACAAGTCTTGTTCCTTCTGTAATAGTTTATTGGTTAAAACGAAACAACCGACTCGCTTTAAATCAGAAAATGTACCGGTAGAAATACCAATAGAACCCGAGAGCGAATCCATTATACCTCCAACAAGTGAACTGCCAACAGATCTTGACAGTTCTGATAACTCAGACGAAGTGCAAATTGTGGAGCAAAAAGCACTGGAAGTTCCGGAATCACCTTTGATAAGTGATGCATTGGATGGGTCTGAAAAATTGAAAGACGACGACATCCCCGAAGAACCCGAATCAGCCGAAGCTTCATTATTAATTGCGGAGATGCCAAACCCAACTGTAAAACCGATCACATTGGAACCTGATGAAAACCAAGAAGGTATGGACTTATCACCCACAGCCGAATTGGTAGATGGTTCTAAAGAACCGATCGACAATGAGACTTCTGATACAGCAGAAGAATTCCGTACCGACGAAACCCTGGAAACAGCAGATCCAGATGTAACGTCAGAGATACCCATTGCTCCAGAAGCAGTAGTGAAATTTGATACTTCGAAAATACCGGAAGAATTTGAATCTAGTGATACTTTGGAGGAAATAGAGCGACCTGTACCCCATGAGTTATCAGGAGTTCCATCATCACCGATTAACACCGAAGGCTCTAACGCTCTCCCAGAGTTCACTCCCGAAGAAACCATAGAGGAACTCGAAACAGATGCAACACCAGATTCGCCTGAAGCAATAGAAGTACCAACTGAAGAGAAAATCTCCACAGGAGCGGAAGAGCACTTAGCAGATGAATCCTTAGAGTATCCAGAAGAACCTGCTGAAGATGACATGGATGAACCTTCTCATCCATCCTATACACCAGGACATAGAATGTTCCTCGAAGATAAAAGACGAAGAAGAAAACGTTAACTAAACGATAGTAAAGACAGGAGGATTTGGGGGTGCGGACGTTTTCCTGGACAGGTGTACTATCGAACGTTTATAGAGCAGCTTAATCAATATAATAATTGGTATGCTGAAAAGCGGATTAAGCCATCACTTGGAGGAATGAGTCCGTTAGATTATAGAAGAAGTTTGGAATTGGCCGTTTAAAGGTCCAACAAAACGTCCGCACCCCCAAGGGGTAAATTCTTAAATCTAACACAAAGATTTTTAAATGGAATAACAGTCGTCATATTTCTACAAGGATCTGTCCGGGGAAACTGAAATCTCAATCGATAGTTTTGATTGTCATGGAACCAACGGATTAACTATTTTCTTGAGTACCTATGGTCTGGTAGGCTTCGTCGAGGACAATCACCAGTTCAAAGGGGAATTTAAAGTCTAACTTTTTAGCAGCCTCAGCATTAATGGTTATTCTCGGAGCACTTTGAAAAGATTGTTCCAGTTCGCGTGGCTTTGCTCCCAGCAAACATTTCGAAATACTATCAGCGCCAAAACGCCCAATGTTTGTCTCGTCCATGACGGAAACAGTAAGTAAGGCACCGTTTTTAACCTCAATATTACCTAGCTGGGAGAAAACCGGCACCCTATGATCATAGAAGGGTTGAAACAGTTCGGGAAGTTTCTCGCTTTCCACTGAAGCAATGGTTACATAGACAGCATCAACCTGTTCTGCTAATTGGTTATAAGCATCCTGTACCTCCTGATAATATCTCGGATATTCCTCCGGACTGCGTGGTTCTCTAACATGATAACGTACGATTTCAAATCCCTTTTCTTTAGCCAGGCTTTCCACTTCATTTACAGCTGAATAGACCCTAGCATTATTAGAGTCTTCATAAACCATTCCCAATTTTTTAAATTTCATAATGTCATAAAAAGCCCTGGTCTGGCGTTCAAAGCGTTGTTCGTCCATGTGAGCCCATACATTATCTTTGCCTGAGTCCTCCACTGAAGCAATGATTCCCGACCGAACCGCATTAGAGGCAGCAAATACAAAAACATTAGTATCATGTTGGGAATTGCTTAGCAAAATACCTGCTTCCGCCCCCATGGTCAACATAAGATCAAGATCTTTCTGCGTATTTAACCTTTTAATAATGCTTGCACGGTCAATATCAGGTTCGCGGAGATTATAAAAAGCATCATCTACAAACTCGATATAGGGACTAACCTGGTGAGATGACAGCCATTCCCAGATTTTTGTACTCTCACTGCTGTTTGCCACCTGGTCAAAACCTTCTAAATTATTAATCCAACCTAATTCCTGTAATCCATAAACCACAGCCACCAGAGTTGTATTATAAATAATAAAACGTTCGCTTTCACAATATCCAATCCGCCACTTGGTGCCGTCAGACTTGATAGTCGGTTCATCAGCATCGCTATCTACGGATTGACCAGCACTGGTCGTAAGGGAAAATGCAAATAGACAACCTAGCAATATACCCAGTATTACGATAGCCCGTTTCACGTTGCCATCACCCCTATCGGACAATAATGATTGCCGCTGAAAAAATTCTTTTCAACCTTATCTGCCACTGCCCGGCAAGAAACACAGTTTTTGTTTAAATAACAACTTCGACATGGTTCTTCCTGGTTATCTTCAAAGCTACGCAACTTATTAAGCAGTTCTGAATTCCACCAGTAATCTTCGATGTTGGCAAAGCTTTCAGGATATAATAAATGCCGACAGGGAATCAGATTCCCATCCACATCCACTGCCATTCCGTTTCTCCCCGCCCCACAACCTTTATTAACCCCGGTATTACGATTCCAAAAATAATAATTATTAATGTATGACCGCAGTGGTGAAAAACATGGTTCAACTTCTATATTAATTTCCTGCTGATCATGTTTCTTCAGATAATTAGCCAGCTTTAAGAAATTTTCCTGGCTTAATGATGCTTGCATAACATAACTGGCGTCAGGCTTAGACTCTAATATCACTATGCTTTTAACCCCAAACTTCTGACCCAGACTGACCATATTAGGGAAATCGCTCACGTTATCATTGCGGGCTACCCAGTTTATATGATAATTGACTTGTTGATCAGCCTGTAATAGCTGCAAGGCATTTATAGCCAGTTCATACCCATCCCTTGACTGAGCATTAATTTCTGGCGTTGAACCGTTTAAGGAAACATATATCTTGTCTACACCAGCAGCTTTTAATTTCGCCAGCATGGCCAAGTCAAATCCCCACCCGCTAATTGCAATAGCTGAACTCAATCCCTTTTCGTTAATAAGCTCCAGCAATTCCATCAAGTGAGGATAAACGAGTGTCTCTCCACCGCTTAAGTTAATAAACGGTATTTTTAAGTGCGCTGCTTGCGCAATGTATTCTAAAGCGACCTCTTTTTTTATATCCTTACCCCGGTGCAAATCGCAATAGCACTGAGAACACCTTAAGGGGCAGCGAGTGGTCAGCTCTATATTCATAATCTCCGGAACACATTTGGAACGGAGCGGTGCTTTCGTGGTCTGACATTGTTTTACTAATTGCTTTAAGTAACCCTTTTCTTGTTCGGCTATATTGGGGTCTAAAACTTCTTTAATAATTAAATCTTGGATCAGATCATTATCTTTCCCGGTATTTAACCATTGTTCTAGTAAAACCAGATTATCCCCCATAATTTTTATGGTTTGGCTGGTGGTCAGGTTATATGCCTCTATACAAGCGGGTTCGGCTCGAAATAATCTTTTCATATTCCAACCTCGCAGACTATTATTAAAGATAGTTCCTCAGATTATTTTGGCATACAATATTTTTATGCCCTCTTCGTCCTTGAATTGGGAAAATCCTCGGTATCCATTATTCAACAATTGTTGTTGCTCATCAAAAGCGGTATTAGGAAGAATTACTGTATTGGTGGTATCTAATTGGATTGGGTGGATAAAATCTCTATATACAACAAATCGATCCCAGTTGTAGTACATTTTACATAGTCTGGCAATATGCAGACCTAAAGAGGTTACCGTTGTAATGCTGGGATAATTATAAGGTGAAACAGTCGTAAATAAGTATTTAGATCTCTTTCGCGCTTCGGCACGGTTAGCCAGGATACCAGCCAGCTTATGCTGTAATTTGTGACCTCGCAAGTCTGGATCTACCAGTGATAGTTCCAACTGTGCTACCAATGCTAATTCTGCCTCGCCAAAGCCAAGTTCCCTAGCCATATTATTTTCGTATGGAACATCAAAAAGGAGTGAACATACCGCATACAACTGGTCTTGAATAAATAAGCCCAAGGATTCTCCATGGCCTTGTAACATAAATTCCAGTTCTTCATTAGATATGGGTACATACAATTCCTTTTTCTCCATCACTGCGATTAGATTTCTTTGTAGCTCCATAATTTCTATAAAATCATTTTGATCTAGTACCCTGATAATATATGGATGTGGTTTCGAATCAGAGCAAATCATGATTTGTCCCTGCTCAATCACTTCCCTAGTCAGTGTTTTCATAATGTCCTCCCAGATGGCCTATAAAGGCTTTATGGTGCTCCTTAATAATAAATACTGAAACAGTCATAGTGTTCTTGTCCCGTCTCTCCTCATTTACTTAAAAGCCAAGATTTTTTTAGAAACGGTGGCAAAATATAAGCAACATTACCATTGTCAAGGCGCTCCCCATCCTCTTCCAGGAAAATGATATTATCTGGAATCGCTGCATCACGATTGACAATTCTTCGTATGGCTGCCTGACTATCTTCTAAGCATAGTTCACGGTACTCCTGATCGAGCATTGATTTCTTTGCTATTTCCTTAAAAATATCTTGAATTTCTTTATAGCCCAGCTGCTTTAATCTGGCCGCTGATTGAACAGCTGAAAGCTGGGTTGAAGCGTGGCCTTTAAATAATTCTTTCATATAAACTCCCGCTATCCTGAGATAGGCTTTAGCCTTTAAGCCTTCCTCCGGTGAATAGCCAATTTTAAAATGCGATATATCTTTTAGCAGTGCTGAATAACCGTAGTCCGGTCCTAGAAAACTGCCTTTACTGCCTGACCAGGCCAGCACACCACTTCTTTTTGCAGCAGTGCAAAGGTGCTTTTCAACCAGATTATCGAGGAAAGCAGACAAGTCTTGTTTTTTCCCCAAGCCAAAATTAATTCCGATTTTTTCGGATATCCCCTGCTGGCTTACATCAAAGTCCAGTATGTACTGACTGTCACTATATGAATGCAACAACTGGAATAATCCCTCCAGCTCAGAAAAGGGGCCTGTCCAACCTATATCAGATAAATACTTTACCGTCTGTTCCCGGGTTAATTCCGCAGTAAATATCCTGACCCTGTCATTGCTGCGGGCTAACATAACACCAACCTGAAACAATCCTACTTCATCCGGCAATTGAAAGATAGCTTTATGAATGTTGGGCCATAGTGATTCTAATTGTCCAATATCCAATAACTTCTTCAGGGCATTGAACAACAGTTGCTCATCCACATCAGCGCCTTTTTCTAATTTACTGGCATTGAAGAAAAAGCAAGGCTGAGGTATTTTCCTTTCGTACTCATCATTATCAATTTCAAACCAGATATCATCAATAGGTGATGACCAAAAATTCACGAACTCAACAACCCTGCTCCAGTTATAATCTGCGACCAGTGGCAAACAACGGTCAGTTTTCAACCCACAGTTTAAACAGGATTTTTCTTCTTCAGCCAGCACTCGAAAGGAGAAATCCACCTCGGCATCCTTTGTATTCAGATGTGTCTCCATAATATATTCACTAGCTGCAAAATCACTAAATAAGTCAGCCATTTTATATATTTGGCAGTATGATTCTGCCGAAATTATTTCCGGCGGCAAATTCCCGGCAATGCCGTCAAGATAATTTTTAATGTTTCCATTCATATAAACACCACCATTATGGCTTTTTACAGTTATGCTGTAGCGTAGACTAAAGTCTCCGCTACAGCAATACATGTCTATTGGCAGTTCTGCACGCTAGCAGGTAGCGACATAGCTATTCCATTAATTGCTGATATAAATCTTGACTTTGGGCTATAAATTGCTCCGCTTCGAATTCATGGCTTCGTAATCGTTATTTATTGAACCTACCATCTTCCTCTGGTAACATTGTGAGTAAAGTTGGCAGCAGTGATAGTCGCACTAACGGCTGCTATTCCTGTCGTAACTGCAAATCCACCTGCTACACCTTCCAGGTCTTCATCAGCCAGTTCACCCTTTTCTGCAGTCTTAACCAATGCTTTTCTTAACCCATCAATTTCTTCTAAGGTAAATTCTATTCCCGCCTCTTTCATCAAACTTTGCACCTCTTCAGGGGTTTCCAGAGAAAATAACTTCTCCAAAAAACTTCCGTCTGCCGCAATCTTCGCTTGCAACTGAGCCAATTTTTGTTCCATTATTAGTTCACCCTTTCGTTTTAAATAATTTATTAATAAAACAGAACTAGAGCTCTGTTTACCCCCTCATAATTAAACTTTTTCCTCTGATGCGCCATAACTTTTATCGAACTGACTGATATGAGATATGTTTAAGTTATATAACTGACCTAAACCATCAATTAGCTTACCCTCAATATATTGCCATTGGTCAATGGGTGTATAACCAGACAAACGTGAGCGGCAAATATCTATTAAACCTGGTCTAAGACTGTTATTTTTCAAAAAATCGATAAAACGATCGATCCTTTTGTCAATAGTCGCGAATGGAACTTTCTTCAAATCCTGCTCTTCCTGCCACTCATTATAGTAAAGGTAATAACGATCAGCGTCTTGACTCACCGATAAAGCTGCCGCCGGCATGATTCTTAAAGGGTGGTATTTATTATTTTTAAATTCGTGATAAGCCTCTGCTGTTATCTCTATTTTGGTTTCTGCCGATGAAAGTGAATTATCACAAGAAAAATAGTCAAGATCAATATCCAGTATCAATGGCTGGCTGGTGGTAAACTGGCTAGCTAAACCAATTTCCTGATAGCTATAAAACTGGTATTGTCCACATTCGTTGTTATCTGACTCCAGCTGCATTCGTAGCAGCGGATTTATCTCTCCGGATTTGAAGAATTTGCCCTCTGATCGATGGGAAGCAATATAGTGATCGGTTTTCTTTCCACTATAAGCATCATATTTACATAAGAAGGTATAGTTATTGATAATTCCCCTGTAGATGGCCGGTATAATAAAACTTGCTATGCCAAATTTTTGATATCCATATGTATAAATTTTATTTAAGTCATCCTGTAATTCATCAATTGAAGAATTTAGCCGGGCAATTACCATATCATCATGTGAATCCACATGCAGTAATGTATTGCCAAAAGGACTTATGAATCCATTAAAATATCCATAATTCCATATAAAATAAGCTTCATGATGCTCTTCAATTACAAATAATGGAACAGTTCTTGCTTTCATCACGGTTTAACTACCATCTTGAATCCGAGATCCTTCTCATTATAGGCTTGGCTCTTCTTTGCAATCTTGACAGTTCATCGTCGTAGCCTTTCTTCAGGTCATTAATAAAGCTACCGCCGGCTACCCCTTCAAGAGCTTCATCAGATAGCTCATCATTTTCCATTGCCTTAATCAATAAGTCTTTCCATACATTGAGTTCTTCCAGAGTCAAATCTATTCCCTTTTCCTTCAGCAAGCTCTGCACCTCTTGGGCTGTTTCCAGAGAAAATAATTTATCTCCTAAGTTAGGATCAGCTTCAATCTTTTCAAGTAATTGTACAAACTTTTCTTCCATTATAAATCCATCCTCTCATTTCGCCTGCTATCCTAGCTTTAGCATCTGTATATAAGTCTGCCGTTACCGGATTATTTGCCATATTTAAATGATTCTAATATTCTTTTGAGTAGGCCAGTTCCAAAAAACATCAATTCCACCACCACCACCTGTATGTGGCATTGCTTTTGCAAAGTCTTTTACCGAACCAATGGTTACTACTCCAGGCACACCTACTCCACCGGCTACATTTTCTAGTTGGTCATCTGATAGTTCATCAAGTTTTGTGGCTGGTATTATCAGATGTAACTCCTGGCTGTTTTCCACATGAACTTGTACGCTTATCCCCTCAGGAAATGTTACTGCAAATTCCTTTTCCAGAGCAGATTTAGGGTTGCTTAATAATGCCAATCTAAATTCTTCATTTTCACTAGCTCTTTCAGCAATTAATTGGTTTAGTTCTAGGGTAGATAAACATTTAGTTTCCATAATAAATTCTCCCCCTAATAAATTAACTTTCAAAATAAATTAACAAGAGATTACCATCTTCCTCTGGTAAGATCGTGAGTAACTTTAGCGCCTGTTCCTACAATCCAAGCACCTACTATAACAGTAGCAGCATCAATTCCACCTGCTACTTCCTCTAAATCTTCATCATTTAATTCACCTTTTTCTGTTGTCTTTACTAAGGCTTTTCTTATTTCATTGATTTCTTCTAAAGTGAAGTTAATACCCTCTGCCTTTAAAAGGTTTTGTACTTCTTCAGGAGTTTCCAAACTAAACAACTTTTCTGTAAAGTTTTGATCAGTTTCTATTTTCGCCTTTAATTGACTTAATTTTTCTTCCATTATTAATACATTCCTCTCATTTTCCCTACTATCCTAGCTTTAGCAATCGATATAATTTTTCGCTGGGAGCTACAAATTGCTCCGATTTTTTCCGCCCTGCTTCAATTACCGCAATAGCATCGTTCTTACGACCATTCTCAGATAATATAATTGCTAAATCTAAATATGGATCCATAAAAGTATCATCAGTTAAAGATACTGCTTTTTGTAAATATTCAATACCCTCTGCTATATTACCCATTCGAGCTAGACAAAGGCCTTTCCCTTTAAGAGCATAAGCAGTATCAGGTTTAATTTCTAAGACCTTTTCATTGGCTTCTAGAGCGGTCTGATAATTACCTAGCATAAAACTTACATAACCGTAAAGGTTTAATAAATCAAGATTATCTGTAACATTTCTCTGCAATACAACCTCTAAAGCATTTTCAGCTAGCTGACAATAGCCTTTTTCCGCAAAATTTCTACCCATTGTTATAAGTTCCTCGGTAGCCTTTTCTTCCAAAAGCTTAATTCTTTTTTTAAGGTTATGATTATAAGAGCAATACTGGTTTTCCGAGTATACACTGTTTCCAGTAGTTAGCTTAGAATTAGCACATCCACCTAAGCATTTATCTCCAAAGCGGCATTTTGCACAAAAGCCCTCTAGGTTTTCTTTTTTCATGTTGCGGTTCCAGCGAAATTTTTCGGGATTTTCCCAGATAGCTTTAAGAGAAGTGTTTTTGATATTACCTTCAATAAACTCTCGGTCTCTTATAGAGGTACAACCCAAAATATCACCATTATGTAATATGCCAAAAGTGTATTTGCCTGCTGTACATCCCTGCCGGGAATATGAGCCACCAGTTCTTTTTTTAAAGATTTCAATTTCTTTTAAATTATAGTAGCCGACACAATCCCCTAATATAACTTCAATAGAGCCTTCTTGCATACACTGATAAGCAAAATCTATTATAGTATCAATATTCTCCGGTTCAATTACTATGTCGCGATGGTCAGCTAAATTCCCCATAGGAAACCCCATCTGCACCTGCCAGGTCTTGACCCCTCGTTTTATTAACTCTTGTTTTAGATCCTTTAACTCATTAAGGTTTTTTTTGTTTATAGTTGTTATGGGTGTTACATTTAGGTTCTTATTACTGCATAGGTCAAGGGCGTGCATGATTCTAGCATAGGAGCCTGGCCTACGCATGAAATCGTGGGTTTCTTGCAGACCATCAATACTAAAAGCAATAGTACCTATTCCAACATTTATGCCTTGCTCTAATATCTTTTCGTCAAAAAGCCATCCATTGGTAATAAGGTTAGGAATAACCCCATTTTGGTTTAACCTTTCCGCAATTAAATGCCAATCCTTTCTGGTAGTTGGCTCGCCCCCAGATAAGGTAATCCATTGAAGCCCCAGTTCCCCAATAGCATCACACAACATAAGAGCTTCTTCAGTATTTAATTCCCCAGCAAGTGGCTCCCGGCAGCTGGAGCCACAATGCTTACATCTCATATTACATCCCATAGTTATTTCCCAAACTGCCGTGACCGGATTATTTATCGTAATCATTTTTTAGGCCATTTCCATAATAAACCGCCAGGATTTGGTACTCCATAAACACATACAATTGCTCCGGCTCCGGGATGAGCCATTACGCCACCGGCTACATCTTCTAGTTGGTCATCTGATAGTTCATCAATTTTTGTGGCTGGTATTATCAGATGTAACTCCTGGCTACTATCCACATGAACTTTTACGCTTAATCCCTCAGGAAATGTTACTGCAAATTCCTTTTCCAGAGCAGATTTCGGGTCGCTTAATAAGGCCAATCTAAAATCTTCATTTTCACTAGCTTTTTCGGCAATTAGTTGATTAAGTTCCAGAGTCGATAAATTTTTGGTTTCCATATGTATTCTCCTCTCAATAATCGAAAACAGATCAGTCTCCATTTTCGCCGGTAATTTAACTAATTTTCTTACATTATAAATCCATCTCTATTTGATTGGAGTTTCGAGCTACCAATTTCCCCTGTAATCTATGCCAGTAACTATATTAACTGAATCATTTTTCATCCCCAGTACAAATTCAACCCCACCGGCTACTTTTTCCAGGTCTTCCTCGGAAAGCTCACCTTTTTCTAGACTTTTAACTGCAGCTTTTCTTAGAACATCAATTTCTTCTAAGCTAAATTCCATACCTTCTTGCTTTAAAAAACTTTGTACCTCTTCCGGAGTTTCCAAACTAAATAGCTTTTCTACAAAGTTTTGGTTAGAGTCTATTTTCGCCTGTAATTGATTTAATTTTTGCTCCAATATAAATCCATCCTTTCTAACATCCCTTTTTGAATTTAAATCTAACTGGGATTTCTACTCCCCCCCAGGGCTTGCATCGCCTCCTTTAAATTTCAATCCTTGTTCAAAATCCTTTGTTGCCAAATCTATTAAATTTGTTTGTGTAAGCTTTAATAACATTTCATATCTGCCTGGAGCAGAATATGTATGGTTAAAGTTATCACCAATATTTTCTAGGTTTTCTGCCGCACTTTTTACATATGATTTTAAATGGTTAAATGCTTCATCAGATAGTTCTATATTTTTCAAGTAATTAGTTAGCCTACCCCCAGACCTAAAAGCCGGATATTTTTCCAGACCCATAAAACACAGAAACCAGTCAGCTCTATATTTCCCAATTGCAGCCACTATTCCCATATAATCGGCAATAAATTCATCTAACAGGTGGTTTCGAGCCGAGCCTAAAAAACGGAGGGTAAAATAGTGAGTTGCTTCATGTTCAAGGCGAATAACTAAGGAAAGCTTGCGCCACTCATCACCTGTAAGTCTTAACATTTGTGCCGGCACTCCGCTATATTCTGCATTAGTTACAATTAGGAAGGTGTCTTGATATAATTCCTTGTGTTCTTTCATGTGGTTAAAATCAAATGAAGTTCCACATTTTAACTTATATTGAGCTACTCTATCCCAGTTGTTATAGCCCTTAATCATGCAAGCTCCCATAGAAGGCGGGATAGCAACTGGTTCGTTACGGTGAGCAAAAGTACGAACCAGGGTTTCAAAATCATTACGATTATTAGTTTCCATTACCGGTATTCTGCCTGCCATTGTTTCATATAAATACACTGTTAAAGCGACAGGTTCTTCTAGGATTATACCTGCTGCTGTTTTTTTAGCAGTATTATATATACCTCGTCTAGTTGCTATTTGATAATCAGAATTAGAGCTCATTCCTGGCTCCACTGGAAAATTAAGCTGTACAAATCGGGAGCGTAAAGCCTCCAATACACCCAGCTTTTCAATGTCATTAATATACTCTGTCCAAGCTAGTACAAATGGTTCATCTTGGGGAGGGATTTCATGCCAAGCTAACACTTTATCTTGATTAAAATAGTTATTTGTTAAAAAAGATAACTCTTCATGCAACATATCAAGCTCCCCCCATTTTCTCTGTTTATCAACCAAAAACGTTAAAAGCAATAATTTCAATTTTGTAGACATTTTCGAATTAATTTTTCTATTTATTTATACAAATTAAAGCAAAAAGTATCACATTAAACTTCCATGCTATATACCGTTTTTTTTATTTTTTTCATCTAATACTTGCAGATTGAGACCACCTGCTACCATATCCAGATCCTCATCTTCTATTTCCCCCGTTTGTTTTTTGAGAATCTTATTCCAGACTCTTTGTCGTCCCTCTTCAGTAGCATAATCTGTTTTCGTCAAAAGCTGGGCCAAGTGGATCAGTTCATGATATTCTTCCCCATATTGCTCGCATTGGGAAGCAACGGTCAATTCACCAGATATAATTTTGTCTATATCAGCTACAAATGATTCCAAGCAAAGTTTTTCAAGCATTCGCTTACACCTCAAATCATGGTTTTATTATTCTTAAATAGTTCCTACTTCGTTTAAAAGGGTTCTTAAATGTTTTAATGCTCGATATAAGATGGTTCCTACATTACTTTCGGACAAATCCAACATCGTGGCTATTTCCCTATTAGTTTGACCGGCAGCAAATTTAAGGGCAATAATATTTATCTGTCTCTCTTCAAGGCACATAATTGCCTTGAGCAAAATTTCCTTTGCTTCCTGTTCGATAACCATATCCTCCAGATGGTATTTTGATTCTGACCCTTGGAGATAAGTAAAACTCACCTGTCGCTGTCGCTTGCTTTTTTGGTAGTAATTAATTATGGTATTATTCGCTATGGCAAACAACCAGGTGCTGAATTTGGCCTTTTGCGAATTATAGGTATAGTAATTGAGCAGTACCTTTTCAAACACTTCACTGACCAGATCTTCAGCAATGTTAGGGTCACCCACCCGGTAGATCGTATAGTTATAAATCTTGGGGTAATATTCCTGATAAAGCTGGGAAAAATAATCATATGCTTCTGTTCCCACCTGAAGACTGTCAACCTGATTCACCAATCGCTCACCTCTCTCTCGACCGGATATGTTCCTCACTTTTTTGTCCTTGAATGGCTTTCGTTCTTGTCATTCTGAACGCTAGTGAAGAATCCTTTATATTGGATTGTGCATAAATGGGGGATAGATCCTTCGCTATAGCTCAGGATGACATCTAGGAATTAAGTTGCTAGGCCAGCTGTCTTTTAACTAACTGGGTAAACATACCGCCTCTGTCGAACAATTCCTGATAACTGCCCTGTTCAATTACCTGCCCCTTGTCCATAACAAATATTTTATTGCAATTTGCTATGGTACTTAGCCGATGAGCAATCACTACTCTGGTTGCACCTAAACCAGCTAGGCTCTCACTTACGATCTTTTGGGTTTTATTATCCAGGGCACTAGTAGCTTCATCAAAATAAATAATTTTAGGTCTGGAGATGATCGCACGGGCAATAAGCAATCTTTGTTTTTGTCCCCCGGAAATGGTGCTGGCACCTTCGCTAATCATGGTATGCATGCCCATGGGCATATTTTTTATGTCTTCTTCCATGCCTGCCATCCGAGCTGCTTCCCAGGCATCATCAATGGTTAAACCAGGGTTGGCGGCAACTATGTTATCGAAAATACTGCCGGACATTAATTGCCCGCTTTGCAGAACAACCCCCAACTGGCGGCGTATAGAACGGATATCTACATTGTCTAAATCCTGCTGGTCGTAATAGATCTGCCCTGATTCTGCTTTTTCAAATCCCAGTAATAATCTAAACAGGGTCGATTTCCCACTGCCCGACGGCCCAACAATGCCGATATAGTCGCCCTTTTCAATATCTATTACCACATCATTTAAGATCAGGGAACCCTCTGGCTGGTAGCGGAAGTTGACATGACTTACCTCTATATTGCCTTCCAATTCGCCTGGATCAACCTTTTCCTGATCAAATTCGGGTAGGGTTTCTAAAATCGGCTTGGTTCTTTCATATAGCGGCTTGATAATATTGAGCTGCAGAATAACCCCGGATATCTCCAGCATGGCCCCTAAATAGCTGGAAAAGGCTGAATTAAAGGCAATAAACTTCCCTGCCCCCAGGTTTACTCCCTTAAGATTTATCATTGCGAAAAAGATGATTCCGGTGGCAATGATGGTTACCGTGGAATTAAAGACTGCCATTTTATTGCCCAGGTTCTCTTTTCTATAGGTAACATCCCTGACCTGGCTAAAGTCCCGGGCCCAATTATTAAAAGCCCGTTTCTCAGCGCCTGAGGTTTTGATTTTACTTACGCCTGTTAATAAGCCAAAAACCTTGCCCGAAAGGTTATTATTTAAATCGATCAATTGTCGTTCATAGCGTATCTGTAGATAACCAAACAAAATAGAGATAGCCATTACAATACCTACGATCAGCGTACAAATAAGTGCCAGTTTCCAGCTGTAATAAAACAACAGAATAAAGTAGAACACCGCGAAAATGCCTGAGATCATGGTATTTGACACCGCGCCGGACAATATCTCTCTAATTTGGCTAATCCCCATGGCACGACCGGTCAATTCCCCGGCTGTAAAATCTTTAAAAAAGGGCACCGGCAGACTCACTAAGCGATCCCAAACAGCAGCTTGCAGATCGGCTTCAGTTCGCCCTTCTATGCGGTGCATGGCGAATGATCTGGTTAAATTGAAGGCAAAGGTAGTAACTGCAATAGCAATCAGTAAAAAGCCAATTTGTGTTAACAACAGCCTCTCACCATCAGGAATAACTCTATCAAAAATGATTCCGGTTACAATAGGCGTCAAAGCACCTAACATTCCTCCCAAAATGCCCATCGCCAGCACAGCAATCGCATCTGATTTCCAGATGCCATCAACCAGATACCGAAGCAAGTCTTTGTACCCAATAACCTTGGCCGGTAAAGGACGATAAAACGTATAGGCTTGCGCCTTAATGGTATCTGCCACTGTGCTATTAACAACCACCTGACTGCCATCAGCCGGGTCATATAAAGTGTATTTTGTTGGTGAGATGGGCAACAAGGCTACCGGTTGGCCGTCTTTTTCCCTGTAGGCCAACAAGGCTCCATTGTCTTCTTTCCACCAGGTATCTTTTAAAATAATTTGTCTGATGCGAATTTGCGACGCTCGGGCTATATCACCTAAAAGATCCTTTGATTCAGGGTTATTCTTTTTCAACCCGTACGATGGAACGATCGCTATTTTTTTAGACTGTCCCACTGCTGCACAAGCCTTAAAGAGTAAGTTATCGATAAATACTTCTTCCGTCCCGGAATTGTTTCTATCTTTTAGATTTAAGGTGTTCATCAATCTCTTTAACCCGCTGCTCATATGGGAATTGTCTTTAGCTTCCTTCATCTTATTTCTGAAAACTTCATCTCTTTTTTGCAAAAGTAGTGTTTCCAGAGCCTGGGCAAAGACCAGTCTATTACAATCCACCAGCTGTTCAGCTACATTTACAGCATTCCAATCAAACTCTTCAACGTTATTAATCCCTTTAAACTTCCATTTTTCGGTCCACCGCTTTAACAAGTCAGCTATTTCGTCTCTATCTGCCTCTATGGTCGCGGCAGCAAATTGATGCCAATTAAATTCCAGTAACTCGGTGCCGGTATGCCCAACAGCCAGAAGACCAAATTCACCTTCGTTTACAGCTAAAGGGGCTATTCCTAATAAAACATCCCCCTTTTCAACTGAAAATAAGTAATTTCTGCTCCCCGTAGTATCATCACTAACAACTTTGGTAATAAATATATCCGCCTTTCCTTCTTGAACCAGCCAAGCTTTTGGTCCGGTCAGAAGTAAAGGCTTATTTCCTTCGGCTTCTATCTGAACATATGGTATTATTTCCCAAAAACTCACAGTAATCACCTCTCTTTCGCGCTGAGTTAAACACTAATCAGTTCTGCATAAAGCCTCTCGGCATTTTTTAATTCATCATGGGTGCCGCGTTCAACAATCTTGCCTCGATCCATGACAATGATTTCATCACAATCCCTGATTGTGCTTAAGCGGTGGGCAACGATGATACAGGTACAGCCGCGACGGCGAATATTCTCATCGACCAGCTTTTCAGTGTGGACATCAAGGGCACTGGTCGCCTCGTCCAGTATCAATATGGAGGGATTGCCCGTTAATGCTCTGGCAATTTCCAGCCTTTGTCTCTGACCCCCGCTAAAATTGGCACCACCCTCGCTTACTTTATGGTCATATCCCTTATCTCTCATATTAATATCATCATGAATACAGGCATCTTTGGCAGCGCGAATGATACCAAATTCAGATATGGTGGTATCCCACATGGTAAGGTTGTCCTTAATGGTGCCATCAAACATGGTGATATCTTGATCCACTACCGCCATAGAATTAATGATTACACTACGGGGCAATTTCTCTCTAGGCTTCCCGTCAAACAGAATCTGCCCGGACCATGGTTGGTTAATGCCGGCAATTAACCTGGCAATCGTACTTTTACCACTTCCGGAACCACCCACCAATGCCACCCGTGAACCCGGCTTAAGACTAAGGTTGAAGTGTTCGATGAGTGGCGGATCCCAAGGGTTATAACCGAAAGATAACTCCTTTATTTCTATATAACCGTCTAACTTTTGATAAGCCTCTTCTGCATTATCTACTTTTGCTTCACGGCTGACATTTTCATCAAGGTTGTACTTAAATACATCTTCCAGGCGGTTAATATCACCTTGCACCTGTTTCATTTGCATCCCCATTTGGGTTAGCCCGTTAACCGGGTTCATGAAACTACCCAGAAGTCCCTGAAAAGCAATTAAGGAACCAATGGTTAAGTTTCCACTGATTATAATGAGTCCTCCCACAAATAATACAATTACATTGGCAAACTCAGCTAAAAACTCAGGCAGCTGTAATAATACCTGCGTTGTTTTGCCCAGGCTTTGTTGGGAATTAATCTCTTTAGCATGATATCCCGCCCATTTGGCAAAAAAATCTGACTCTGATGCAGAGGCTTTCAAAGTTTCCATAATATATAAGCCGGATACTGAAAACCCCATCACTTTTCCTCTGTTCTGCAGCAATTTTTGGTTTAAAGTCTCAATCTTATTGGACGAATAAAGCAGGTAAGCAATACTTAAGGCAGCTACGATTAATGAGATCATGGTTAAAACGACACTGTACTGAAGCATAACAATAAAGTAAAATACGATGGTTAAAAGGCCAATGGCTGTTTCGGCCAATTCCCGAGATAAAAAAGCGGCTACCTGATCATTGCTTTGCATCCGGTTTGAAATATCTCCGGCAGAACGCTGCTGGAAAAATTCTACCGGCAACCTGAAGATATGCCAGAAGAATTTACCGGCATTGCTTACAGCCGTTTTAGTTTCCATTTTTAACAGATAATGCTGTTGCAGCCATGTTAGTACCGCCTGCAAAATTACCACTGTCCCCATACCCCACAGTAAAGGTTTTAACCAATCATTCTTGCCGCCTAACAAAACATCATCAATAAAAATCTTGCTAAAGGCAGGGACTATTAAACCCGGTATTACCATTAGTAACCCAATTAAAACCAAGTAAATAATGGCAACCTTAGAACCAGATAGCCAATCCCGCAAAGACTCAAAAAAACTATTCTTTTTACCACTGGATTGAAATTCAGGACCTGGCTCAAAGGTCAAAACGACTCCGGTAAAGGCCAAGTCAAATTCTTCTTCGGAAAGGGTTCGGGGACCACTGCCAGGGTCATTGATATAAACCTGATCCTTGCCAAAGCCTTCTAAAACTACAAAGTGATTAAAATTCCAGTGAATAATAGCTGGCAGCGGCATACTTTTTAAATCTGCCGGCTCTTTCCTAAAGCCCCGGGCTACAAAACCGTATCGGCGGGCTGCCTTTAACATGTTGCTGGCTTTTACCCCATCACGAGTAACTCCACAATCAACCCGCAACTTCTCCAGGGGCACGAATTTTTTATAATAAGCAAAAATCATGGCCAGTGATGCCGCACCGCATTCCACTGCTTCCATTTGCAGTATGGAAGGGACTTTTTTTCTGTTTTGTTTTGCCTGCAAAGTTATCACCTCAAAATCCAGCATTTTATTTGAGGATTTTGAATATACAACAAAATCACTCTTAGATGTCATTCTAAACACATCTCTGTCACTCTGAATGCGGTGAAGAGTCTGCCTCCGCCAAAAGCGAGATCCTTCGCTTCGCTCAGGATGACATGGTTTAGGTCAATATTATTCTATAATAGGCAGAATCTTTTTAATAAAAGGTACGACCATGCTAATTGGTCTCTTTTGGCTAACCTTTACCTCCCCTAAACAGAAGGTACCGTCATCTACCACCAGTGGTGCTCCATTGGGAGTTGACCATTTATAGCCGCTCTGAGTATTGCTGTCCATGACTAACTCTACTCTAACCTCAATCGGCGCACCCTCACCGGATAACTGCTTCACTAGATCACTGTTACCCAGCGTAAGCATCATTCCTTGAGCACTAGCTGGATATTGAGAAACCGAGACTACATTTCCCAGCATAAATCCATACTCCTCTTTTTTAACGGTTGTAGGAGATATGTTCACTTCCATGCCAGGTTTTATTTTTTTCCCCTGGTCCACAGGAACATAAACAACTGCTTCTAGTGCATCAGTCTGTTCTCTTTCTTCCCCAATCGTACAAATGATGCTGCCTGCTTGAACGATACTACCTTTCTTTACCTGCATCTCCAACACCCGACCCGAGGCGCTGGCTACTACTTCACTGTTATTCATCAAATCTCGTTGCATTTTTTGGATATTCTGCTCTAAGTCAATTATGGACAGAGTAATCGTCTCCCTAAGTAACTGTTCCTGGGCGGCAAAATTAGTTTCTGCCTCTATAAGCTGGGATTGGGGTAGTGCATTAAAATTCTGTTGTTTTGAATTATAGGACATTTCACTTACTTTAAATTGGCGTTCAGCGTCATTAAATTCAGTTTTTGAAACTGCGCCGCTTTCATATAAAGTTTTATAGTTTCTATACTTTTCCTCGCTAGCTTCATACTGAACCAGGGCCTGCTCCAGCTCGTCTTCAGCCTGAGCTTTCTGGGTATTGTAATATGCCCTTTGGGTTGCTATGGTGGCCTGGGCAACTTTATAGTCTTTATAGATTTGAGCGATTTTTCCGTATATATTGATATTAAGCTCAATATTATTCAGGTCCATATTATCTAGGTTTATTGTTTTGGCAGCCGCCAGGTCTTCCTTATATTTATTAATCTCAACAATAAGATCGGTTTGATCTATCCTGGCTATAACCTGTCCTTTTTCAACATAATCACCATCCTGAACACTTACATCAGTTATCTGACCATTGGCATGGTGAATCACACTGGTAATGCCACCGCTGGATATAATAATCCCCGTTCCCGTTGACTTCTCGGCAATGGCGCCGAGAAGTCCCCATACAAGTCCGGCAAAAATTAATAACCCGACCGCAATTAAGGCTATCCACCCGACCGGTGAGACTACAGTCAATCGCTGATCCAGTTCTTCCGGAGAGGATAGGCGATCTAGGGATACTTTTCTAAAAAGCTTATTTTCTGACATAAGTCTGTTCCCTTCCTTTTTAATTAATTAAGAGATTCCATTGTCAGAATTTTCGTTTCATCTGGGTGTATGGGACGTTATGGCAGTGGAATCGCTAGTTTCAATCAATATATTTAAACTGACCATCGACAACTGCCTTTTTATAAATGTCCCGACCGTCAATTTCACCGTATTCGTTGAAAGAAACATCGCCCAAAATGGATTGCAGCGGTTCCATCTCACGCAAATAATTTGCTAAAGCTGCCGGTGAATAGCTGTTAGTTGCTTTTATCGCATGGGCAATAAGCTGTAATGATTCGTAGCCTTGTATTGCCCATATATCTGGCTGTTCATTGTATTTCCGCTGATACTTTTTAGTAAACTGTTCTAACTCAGGTTTATTGCTATAAGGACTATAAGTAGTGGCAATAAGCACCCCCTCGGCATCCGCACCTAATACTTCAATAAAATTACTTACATCCATCCCATCAGCGGATATTATCCCCGCATCCTTATTCATGGTCTTCAAAGCCTTGATATAATTGCCGCCTTCAGGCATATTGAGGGCCATTAAAATGGCATCGAATTCCAACGAATTCCATTTATCGTAGGCCTTTTTGAATTGCTCTTCAGTTAGCAAGCCAGAAGTTCGATCGATAATTTTAATCTCATTATTAATGGCCTCCTCTTCTATTGCATCGGCCAGGTTCTTCCCGTAAGAACTTTCTTCATAACAAATCACTACTTTTTGGTAACCTTTACTTTTCGCATAGGCACACATTTCCTGAGCTATCTTCTTATCACTGGTAATACTCTGAAAAACGTACTTATATCCTTTTTCAGTTAAATCCGGGTTGGAAACTGTTGGCACTACAGTTAACATCCCCGCTTCTTCATATATGTTTGATACGGGTATGCAGATATCAGAATACCAGTGTCCAATCACTGCCACCATCTGGGTGTTTTTACTGAATTTCTGGGCGATATCAACGGCAGTTTTAAAATTTCCCTTATCATCTGCGATTTCCAGCTTGATTTCTTTACCATTAACACCCTCAGCGTTGATATCCTCTAATGCCAAGTCTATGCCTTTCAAAAAGTTGGTGTTTTCCTTCGCAAATTCCAGGGGAACAGGTACGCCAATTATAATACTGTCCGCCTTAGCCGCGTTTTTTTCCCTTTGCAGCGCCACGTCATTACTGGCGCATCCACTTATGATACCTAACGAAAGAACACATAAAATCATCACTTTTGTAATTTGATTCATTTGAAACCACCTCATTGCCTTTAAACATTTGCCATAAGGGTGTACCACTTTAAGCAGCTTCCGAAGAATTAATCTTCGTCGGCTGGAAATTAGTAAAATATATAAATATCAATAACAGTATCAATATTCCCAACGAAATTAGCCCCACCCCCGTTCTCATCCCTAGGGACAAAGCCAGCCCATATATTATTGGCCCGGCCATTCTGCTCATATTTACCATAACGCTGAAATAGGCCATCCCCTTGTTGATTTCCAAATCCTTAATTCCTTGCAAATTTAAGAAATAGGTTGTCTTCATTGAAACCCCGAAACTCTCGGCAATGCCTAATAATATAAGTGTTATGAAGGCTGCAAAAATGGTGCCAAAAAGCATAAAACTTGCCAGGGCACAAACTACTATGGACATAGAAACGATCATTCCCTTGGTGTTACCTAGTTTTCTAGTAATAAACCTAGTCAAAACCGGCCCCAAATAGATAATGAAAAGACCATTTAAGAGGAAACCTCTGCTTATATCGCTCTGGGAAAGACCATTACTCGATGCAAACAAGGGAAAATAATAATCCAGAAATGCTCCACTGACGAAGTAAGGAATGAATATACATAGAAGGAATATGATTGCCTTTTTATCGGCAATAAAATTAATGAATTTCGCCAGGGCTGAAATGTCACTGGTTTCTCTCACTTCGATCTCAAATTGTGTCATTAGGCGGCGTACAAAAATAAATGGGATAAGTACCAGTATGGCAGCTATATAAAATATGGCAGCATAACCGATCCGGTCAGCCATCATACCTCCGACTACAAGGCCACAATTCAATCCTGCTATAGCGCCTGCACTAAATTCTGCAATAGCAGCGTTACTTTCCGGCAGCGAGACCACTAGGCTGCGTATGGCCATCATAATGAAGCCTAAACCCAAACCGGCTATCGCCCGGGAGAGAACAAAATCAAGTGCACCAGAGCTAAGCCCTGACAACAAATTACCCATTGCCAGGAACATTACGCCAATATAAAGGATTGCCCTCCAGCCCTGTTTATCAATTAACCAACCGGCAAGAATAATTGCCAGTATCCCCCCCAGCATTTCTGCTGAAAGCGGCAGTCCTAACACTACATCTTTGGACAGTCCCCCAATGGGTACATAAAGCTTTTTCATTACCAGGGGCACGAAAGTGAGCGACATGCATGCACACAAGTTAACGAAGAAGGCCAGCGCTCTTACCAGGCTATGGCTGGTTCTGGCGGCAGCGCTGATTTCCTGGCCGGCAGCCTGGGGTGAACCCCTGATCATCATGATTACAGCCAGCAGAGTGATCTCGATCATGAAGAATATGGCAATAGTCAACACAGTTAACATGTCTAAAAGGGTTTTAAACATTTGTTTATTAATGTAGTCCCCGGAAATTTCAGCAATAATTGTGCCCGACTGTGGAGAAACGATACGAATATCCTCAATTTGCGGCAAACTGCCTTTTATAGAACCAAGGTATTCGTCAATACCCTCAATGTTTTCCATACTAAGCCCTTTTGAATATACACTTTCAATATTTTCACCCACGATGTTTTGTAGGAAACTTTGACTTGTATAAGCCATGTCAAGGTAGGCATTTTTAAAAAGATAATAGTTTATGCCGCTATACACTAGTTGGGCCGATCCTATCACAACAATTAGTGTAATTAAAATAATCCTTTTATTTAATTTCTCTTGCTTAAATTTGATGGCTAATAATAGCAACGCGATCATGGCAATACCTGCCAGATAGGCTAGCAATTGTATGGTCAATTGACTGTTGAATTGCAGGAAGGTGCTCTGGGGAAAAACCATTAGGAGACTGGCAACATGATAAGAAGTATTGTCATTAATTTTAATAAATATATAGGCCTTGTCTTCATAGAACTGATAGCTGAGATTATCGTCTACAAGTCCCTGCTCAAACATAGCCGTTTTTAGCAGTCCACCGGGTACGCGGCTATCCCTGACAAAACCATTTAAATCGTATAAAATATCGCCACGGGGCGAAACAATGTTTACCTGATCCAACTCTGGAATAAG
>LSQX01282836.1_pt1 | contig 68292 bp, 55 predicted proteins | sample 654561 | NCBI WGS metagenome assembly LSQX01 (sample SAMN04489861, study PRJNA283612) | anaerobic digester metagenome | isolation source: 4 biogas reactors fed with cattle manure at either 37C or 55C with and... | place: Denmark: Kongens Lyngby | collected 2014
TTGGGCAGGTTTTGTCTTCATTTTCCCGGTTTCCAGGATCAGGCTAACTGGTCGTTGCATTGGCCTGTCCAGGAAAAGCTGATTTGGACAAGGATGTTGCCCGGACAATCATTGCGGAAAGCGTTCTTTGATGAGATCGCCCAGAAGGCTTTCAATGTCCATCCCCTTCTCTTTCAGAACAGCGATTTCCCGCATCAGCGCGTCATGAGATTTTTCGACCAGAAGTGCATTGAAAAGAGCACCGAATTCTTCAGCATAGACAGGGTCCAAACGCTCGGCCTCCCGAACTGCAGCCAGTGCGGCGGATTCATCTCCTTTCACCAGAGCGACCACAGCCATAAGGCCATAAGCGCCGGGTACCCCTGCCTCCACTCCGGCAAAATAAGACTCCAGCACAGCTTCCGCTTCTTCATGTTTCTTTTCGAGGATAAGCAGAAAAGCAAGCGATGTATGGGCCTCTGTCAGTTCCGGATCAAGCTGTCGGGCTTCTTTCAACAAGGCCTCAGCCCTGTCATAATCCTGCAGGCTCTGGGCGAGAATGCCCCGCCTGAAGACACGCAAGGCCGCCACTTTTCCCCCAGTCTTTTCTCCCCTTTCCACAGCATCGATCAGGCTGGGCAACATGCGTCCGTAGTCCGGATCTTTGGCCCATGCTTTTTTCAACAAGGGAAGAGCATCGTCAACGGCATCCGCCTCCACCAGAAAGAGGCCCCATTCCAGGGATGCGAGAATATTTTCCGGATCCAACTGCACGGCCTGTTTGAGATTTCGGCCTGCTTCCAAGGACTCGCCCAGAGCCATATGATCATAGGCCAGCCAGAGTGCCCGGACTGAGGAGGCACTGAGAAAAGCCTTCTCCGCATCAGCACAAGCCTCATAAAGGCTCCCGTAGATCTTCCGTGAGTCGGGGTTCAGAGAAAACAAATGATCCAGTGTCTGGAGGCACAAGAGCCCTTGTCCATGCTCAGCCTGTATCAATGCAAGATGAGCCAGTACTTCGTCTTCTCTTTTGCCCGAAAGCGCTCCATACTGCTGAAGGAGGGCATCACCTTTTTCCTGTTCTTCGCTCAGACTTAAAATAAACGCCAGAAGCAGATGGGCCGGTGCCAGTTGTTCATCCCGGTCCACCGCTTTTTGCAGCAACTCACGGGCCTCTTCATACTCCCCTCTTTCCAGGGACAGCGAGGCCCGTCTGAATGTGAGGAGAGCAGAATATTTTTCATCCACTTCTTCTCCCGATTCCAGAGCTTTAATGAGGGATTCGGTCAGGGACTCATAGTTCGTGTTGTGCTTCCGTGCGATCTTCAGAGCTTCCAGAGCCAGGCCATTTTCTTTCACAGCGAGAAGTTCGCAGGCCGCTTCCAAGCGGGCAATGGCCAGGGTCGGATCTTTTTCTGCGGCTGATAAAAAACATTGCCTTGCATAGCTTTGTTGACCGTTTTCCCGGGCACCATATCCCTTCCACAGCTCCTTGATGGCTGCTATGGGAGACTCTACTGCTTTGTCCTCACGGAGAGCCTTCAAGAGATTGGGATAAAATTCTCTTGAAAATGAATTCCTCAGTGACAAAGCTTCCAGTAGAAACACAGCCTCTTCTTTCCGGCCATAAAGGGCACATTCCACAGCAAGATCACCCAGAGCGGCCACCTCTTCATGACTGAGAAATGTTTCATCACTGTCTTCATCATCAGTGAAGGATCGGTACAACGCTTGAAAGTCCAAAATAGAGAGACGGCTTCTTTCTTCCGGAGCTGTGATCTTGTACACATAAACAGAGCGAATGGCGGGAAAATGCCAGCTTTCAAAGGACAGCCCCCCGGAATGCAGATGTTCTTCAAAGCTCTCAGGCCGTGTTGTGTCAAAATAATCGCAGCTTATGACGGCCCACACGGCACGCTCACCATGGCCGGGAAAAGACAGACAAAGAGCCGCCTGAGCAGCAATGAGAGCTTCGTAGTCTGCTGAGATCACAGGCTGGGAAAATCGGAAACCAACGCTTTTTTCGGCATTGTATTTGAAAACATCACGCCATAAGAATTCGTTGACAAGAATAAAATCCCGGGCAGAACTCTTCTCATGAACGAGCTTTGCAGCACTACGCCAGTCCGTGCGCTGGGGTCCCGGTTGTGTCCACAGCCATTGCAGCCCCATGCCAAGAAGGAGCAGAAAAGAATAAACAAAAATCATGAATCTGAATTTTGAACGCATCGCGCCACAGGCAAGACAAAGAAACAAGGGAATCAGGCAATGAGCCGTATAGCGGGGAAACATGCAGGGACGTACAGCCCAGGAGGCAACAAAAAGTACCACCGGTGGAAGAAGCAGCCAGAGCAAAAGAAGTTCCCGGCCTCCTTTGAACTTGCTGTCTTCAGGATTCTTCCTCCAATCCTTCAGAAAGACAAAAAGGAGAAGAATGATGAGGAGAGCATACAGGCAATTGACCACAAAAAAGAATCTTTCATAAGAGGCCGCCCAATCACCCCCTTTCAATTGCCAGTGAAAGGCGGAAATGTCCTGAAAAAAAAGACTTGCCACCAATGAGTACAAAGAAGGGCTCGCTATCCACTCGGTAGTGGTGCTCTGGGGCCAGAACTGCAGTCTGGACAGATACAAGAGCTGAGGAAGAAAAATAAAGGCTTGCAAGGCTGTCCAGGAAAGAAAGAAACGAGGAGTGCGCCGGGCCGTATAGAGCATATACATGGCCGGGCTCAACATGACGAGAGCCGAAAAAGGATGGGTCCAGCAAAGGGCGAGGGCAGCCACGCCATGGAGAACAAATGCGCCTTTGCTTTTCTCCTCACAGAGCCTGATAAAAGTCCACAGGGTCAAAAGAGCCAGAAAGATGAACAGCCCATACATGCGGATGCTCTGCGAATGATGGATATGCACCGGTGAAAGGGCAAGAAGCCAGACAGCCAGCAGACTGATTCGTCGGTCAAAGAGCTTTTTACCCAGAGCATATAAAGCCAGAAGGGTCAGAAGGCCAATGCCTATGCTCAAGTATCTCAAGGAGAGTATGGAAGGGCTGATCCATTTTGCCCAGTAATATTCCAGCAAAGGATAAAGAGGCAGAATCAGCGGGTCCAGAGTGCGTATGTGATTGAAGCAGCTGCTGAAACTCTCTTCAGAAAGATAGACGTGGGTCGCATATTCATCCCACCACAGTGACTCTTCTTCCAGTTTCCAGCAACGGAGAAAGACCGCTGTGAACAGAGCTCCCAAGAGCAGGAGTATTACACTGTATCGGCTGTATTTTTGCAGGGAAGTTGTCATGACAGCATTGTATAGAAAAGTTTCCTGTGGATGCGAATCACGACTTTTTCATAGTGATGGACTGAAGAAATCTTTTTTGTCCGTTGAATACTGCACTTCCAGTTTGAATTCCTGTAAATCCAGCTTTTTGCCAGTTCTTTGCATTTGCCCATATGTTGGTAGTAGTCTTTTACAGGAAAGATCCGCATCCGGAGAGGGTGAGCACAGCCGTTCCTCTCTGAAGATCCCGGAGCGGATATCACTCTGGTTCCAGTTGCTTTCTCAATCAAAAGAAAGGTGATGCCATGCTGACCGGTATCAATCAATGGGCCTTCCCGGCGGATATGCCCGCTCTTGAAGCGATGAAAACAGCGGCCCGTCTCGGCTTTCAATCTTTTGAACTTTGCGTGGGTGAAGACGGCCCTTTGTCTCTGGATACAACGGAGAAAGAGGCTCTTTCTCTTCGTAATGCAGCGGAAGAACTGGGCCTGACACTTCCCAGTCTGGGAACGGGCATCGGCTGGAAATATCCTTTTACCACTCCCGATGAAACGGTATCGGCCAAAGGGGTGGAACAAACGGGCCGTGCTCTTCAGCTGGCTCAGTGGCTGGGTGCCGGGACCGTCCTGGTCGTTCCGGGCAGTGTCACCCCTGAAGTGAGCTATGACGATGCCTATGAGAATGCTTTGGACAATCTTCTGGCTCTTGTCCCTCTGGCGGAATCCACAGGCGTTTCGCTGGCCATCGAAAACGTATGGAACAAATTCCTGATCAGCCCTCTCGAATTGAGAGATTTTATTGACGAGTGTGACAGTGAGCAGGTGGGTGCCTATGTGGATACGGGCAACATCATTTTATACGGCTATCCCGAACAGCATCTGCGTATTCTGGGACATCGTGTCCATGCGGTTCACGCCAAAGATTTCCGGGCTTCCGCAGGCAATTTCGATGGCTTTGTCATGCTCATGGAAGGGGATGTCAACTGGCCCTCAGTCACCGCCACGCTGAAAGAAATCGGCTTTGATGGTGCGTTGACTGCTGAGTATGGCCCCTATACCCACAGTGTGGAGACCATGCTGCGTCATGTCCATATTGCTTTGGAGGCCATAATCGCGCTGTAACAGTGTTTGTTGATCACGTGATGGAACAATCATTCCGTGGAACCCATAACTGAAGGAGTACATTTTATGAACGTGGCAATTCTGGGCTGTGGCGGCATGGGACGGCTCCATGCGCAAATGGCCACAAACTGCGGACTTCGCATTTCTTATTGCGCCGATGCAATTCGAAAAGCGGCCAAAGGGCTGGCAGACGATTTCAATGCCAAGGCTGTGACCGATCCTCTTAAAGCGATCCAGGCTGAGGATACGGATATAGTGGTCATTACCACCCCCACGCCCACCCATGAACCGCTGGTCACCGCTGCAGCCGAAGCGGGCAAACATGTATTTTGTGAGAAGCCTTTCTGTCGCACTTCTGAAGACTGCAAAAAAGCCATCGCTTCCGCTGAGAAAGCAGGGGTCACCCTTTTCGTGGGTCATGTGGTCCGTTATTTTCAGGAATTCGAACTGATGCGCGAAGGCATCCAAAAAGGCAGTATCGGAAAAGTCGGATGGCTGAAATTATTCCGAGGCGGTATCTTTCCCGGCGTCAAAGGCAGCTGGTTCAGAGATTATGAACAAAGCGGCGGCGTCACCTTCGACTGCATGATTCATGACTTGGACTGGATACGCTACGTTTTTGGTGAGCCCGAACGTATTTTCTGCCAGGCAATCATGCGCAGCGAGCCCACCTCACTGGATTATTCTCAGGTGACCATGCGCATGAAAAGCGGTATCATTGCCACGGTTATCAATACCTGGGCGGCCCCCTCAGGCTTCAAGGTGAAAGCGGAGATCTGCGGCAGCAAAGGCATGATCCAGTTTGACAGTACGGAAAGCCCCCTGGGTGCTGAGCCTCGCCAGACCGGCTCAGGGCCGACCATGTTCGTGCCCATGAGTCCCGTGGCCATCAGCCCCTATCAGTTGGAATGGCAGGATTTTATTGCGACCATCGGCGGCAATCATACACCGCGTGTCACGCCACAGGATGGACTTCGTGCTGTGGAAATGGCTGAAGCGGCATTGAAATCCAGTTCCACGAAACAAGCGGTTAAATTGTAGGAAAGGCTCTATCATGGTAAAAATCGGTATTATGAGTTTTGCACATATCCATGCGAACAGCTATGCGGCCTGTCTGAATGCACTTCCCGGCGTGAGCCTCGCAGCCATCTGGGATGACAATATGGCTCGTGGTCGTAAAGCGGCTAAAGAATACAAGACTAAATTTGTCAAGGATCTGACTGATTTTCTGGCTTCTGATATTGATGGAGTCATCATCACCTCTGAAAACAGCAAACACCGTGAAATGGTGGAAGCGGCCGCAAAAGCCCGGAAATGGATTCTTTGCGAAAAGCCTCTGGCTCCCACAATGAAAGACGCCAAGTCCATTGTTGACACCTGCAGGAAAGCGGGCGTGGGTCTGGGAACAGCCTTCCCCTGCCGTTTCTCCACCCCTCTGGTGGAAGCCAAAGCCATGTTGAACTCCGGTCAGTATGGCGAAGTATATGCCGTCTCCTGCACCAATCACGGACAGTACCCGGGCGGCTGGTTTGCTGATACAGCACTGAGCGGCGGCGGAGCAACCATGGATCACACCGTACACGTTGTGGACCTGCTGCGCTGGATGCTGGGCAAGGAATTCACTTCCGTCTATTGTGAACTCGGCAATCAGCTTCATGGCAAGTCCTTGAAAACTGACGACCTCGGCAGCCTCCATCTTGAAATGGACGGGGGCATACAGGTTTCCCATCTTGCCAGTTGGAGCCGCCCGAAGAGTTTCCCCACCTGGGGCGATGTGACCATGGAATTCGTCTGTGAAGGCGGGCTCATCACCGTGGATGCCTTCAATCAGAAGCTCACAGTCTTCGATGATGGCAATGAGGAAGTCCGCTGGGAAAACTGGGGAGACAATGCGGATCTGGCACTCATCAAGGATTTTGTTGATGCGGTCCAATCCAAATGCGATCCGGCCAGCACGGGAATGGATGGTTTCTGTGCAACGGCTGTCACGGAAGCAGCCTACAAATCAGCAAAAACAGGAAAGACCGTTAAAATCTGAATTTGACTGATCTTCCTTCTTCTTAAAACGAAGGGGACTGATGAAAGCGCCAGGCTGACATCAGTCCCCTTTTTTTATGGGTACTATCCTGCTTTAAAAAGAGACGCGAACGCCTCCGTAAATATTGGTGTTGTCCTGGAACTGGCCGAAGAAACTGTAATTGTGCCTTCCCAGGAAAATATTTCCGCCAAAGTCCACGGTCCAGTTGTCGTTGATCTTATAGGTGATATTGGGACGCAGATAGCCATCGGCGTCTGAGGGACTGCCATAGGCGAAGAGGGAAAGAATCAGATTCTGCTGCATCAGCTGTTTGGTAAGGCGCAAGGTGAAGAGATGGCGGTCCTGATCACGGGCATGCATGAAGAAAGGCAGCGTTCTCTTATAGGCGCGATAACGCATCATGTGTTCCAGATAATACTGGACACTGGCTGTAAATTCATGGCCAATTTCCCGTTCATAACCTATGAGCAAACGGAATTCACTGTTGTTCACAAAAGGATTGGAACCGGAGCGATCCTGATAGGAATCATAATAGCCAATCTCAATATTGGCGATTCCTTTGCCCAGAGCCCCGCGGAGACTTGCCCCATAGGCACGGAGCTTGGGGAATACAGCCCGTGACGGAATCAGCTGCATGCCTCCGGGACTCTTCCAATAGCCTGAGTAGCCATAGAAAGCCAGTTGCGTACTGCCGATGTTTCTATAAAGCCGGAGGGCCACCTCGTCATTGTCAAACCAGTCTTTCGGCTCCTGCGTCTGGAGGCGCTGGCTTCGGCCCACAGTGCGGCCGTGCATGGGACTGAAATAACTGAAGCGTTTCCCGGTAATATAGCGGTCCGGGTTGAAACGGGGAGCATAGGCCACTTCAACATTCATCACATCATTGAACCATCCCACACGGAGGGCATTGGAAGGCGCTTTGAGGTATTCCACATCGCGGCCACTGAAATAGGAACGCCAGTCCTTGGGGAAAAGATCATTGATGAACAACATGTCTCCTGTCCCCCAGGTGAGCACTTGTCGGCCGATACGGAAGTCCAGAGAATCCACCGGTGTCCAGGTGAGCCTCAATTGCCGGATATCAATGCGGGCACGCTCCTCCACGGCATCGAAAACACTGTCGCCGGTGAACTCGATGAATACCCGGTCCCAGCCTTTGTCGGTTTTCAATTGAAGGCGCATTTCACCCAGAGTGGCATCTTTGGACTGAGCACGATCGGAAGTGATTCGGCTGCCGCCCCGCACATCCCAGAATCCGTGGAAGTCCAGAGGCGACTCTTTTTTCTCTGTCTTGAGAGTGTCTTTTTCTTCTTCAGGAACAGACAATCCCTCGAGACCTGCTGGCAAGGCCGGTTCCAAACCGGCTGGCAAGGAAGGTTCAGCCTTCTCCTGATCTGCGGCTTCCAGTCCTGCAGGTAAAGCAGGTTCCAGTCCAGCGGGCAAAGACGGCTCCAGACCCGCCGGCAAGGCTGGCTCCGTCTTCTCCTGAGACACTGCTTCGAGGCCCGGCGGCAAAGCAGGTTCAGAAGCCTGAAGTGCGGGCATCACGAGAAAGATCAGGATACAGAGCCATCCACAAAGAGTATTTCCGACACGCATGCAAATCCCTTTCAAAACAGCCGGCAAAAGAAGCCGTCGCCCTGTACCCTGTTATTTAAGATATTGACGGGGTGCACGGCGCATAAAACGTTCCGTAAAAATATTTTCCGCCAGGCCCACATTGTAGTCAACACTGAGATATTCAATAGTTGTCTCACTGCCTGCATTGACATCTTTCATCAGATTTTTTGTAACTGTGGGAAAACCATCGATGGTATCCACTTCCAGGGCTTCGCCTGTCCGGTAAATGGTACCATTTTTTTCGTATTCCATTTTAACAGGAATAAAGGTTGTTTTATGAATATATACTGTATAGGAATCAAATTCCACGGAAGAAGGGTTTTTCGGTGTGTTTTTGATCACGTAGAAATTGTCCGTTGTTTCAACAAGCTCATGATGGTCTTCTTCAATGCTTCGGCCGGATACGTCTTCATAGAAGAAAGTGGAGCCCACAAAGCTGGTTCGTTTGTCTGTAGCCGCAATTTGCCGAACAGCGTCCAGAGCGGGAAGATACAACCATCTGTCGTCATCTTTTCCCACATGCTTCCACACCATAAAGACCATTTCGCGCACATCAGCGGGGCTGTTGAAATAGACATAGAACTGCTGTTCTTCATTCTTGTCATCGGCATTGCGCCGTAGAATCACGAATTCTCTTTCACGGACATTGCCTTGTTTGTCCTTGATACTCATCTTGACTTTAGCGCGTCCATCAGCACCCTGATAATAGGCCGCTTCATTGGCTTTTTTAACGATTTCTTCCACTGAGAGTGTTTCCTCAGCCTGGCTTGCAATACTCAGAACCAGAAACAAACTCATCGCAATCAGCACATGTACACTTTTCATCATGGTGGAATCTCCTTATGTTAAAACTTTTGTTTCTTTCAGGATTGCTGCTCTTCTTCCGTTTTACAGGATTCACGCCGGGACATGACAAAGCAAATACTCCCGGAAACCAGAACCACCGCCAGGCTCACCAGCGACAGGCCTGTCCAGGTCATATTCACAAACTGTTCCACATTGATTGCCACGGTGGCTGTGGCGATTACAGCCGTGACAATACAGGTGCCGCAGCGACAGGTGATCTTGCAGATTTTGTCTTGCGGGAAAAGCAGTTTCTCAAGCACTTTGATCATGGCGGGCACGAAGAACAAGGTTGCAAGCCCGGCACAGGCCAGAATTCCGGCCATGAAAAAACCCACTGTGTTATAAGGCACCAGCGGAGCAGCCAACAAGGGGGTGAATCCTATGGCAACGGCAATAACATTTCTCGTAATGGCACGGACAGGTTCACCATAAACCAGAGGACAGGCCTCCTTCCAGTTTCCTTTCAGGTCGTGATATTCGCGACTGCGTGACAGGAAGTGAATGGCGAAGTCCACGGCAAGGCCGAGAGTCAGCGAAGAAAGTACGGCGACAGGCATATCATAGTCTTTGCCGATGAGGCCGACAACACCGTAAATGAGGGCTATGGTCACTGTCAGCGGGATCATGGAAATAAGACCCCAGAGCCCCGAACGGAAAAGAATGGTCATCATCAACAGGACAATGAGAAAACTTCCGAGAAAAGCCATGAGCATGCCGCCCACCATCTTTTCCTGCCAGACCACGTTGATATAGGTCAGACCGAACCAGTCATGTTTGAGGCCCAGCGGCGGAGGATTGTTGGCTATAAACTCGTCCACAACCTCTGTCACACGTTTCATATCCTGGTTGTTACCGCTCTTCAACTGGATCCAGATACTGGTCTGCCTGTAGTCATGGGTCACAAAATGGCTGAGATCCTGAGGGCGGTGACTGCTCTCAAAGGTAATGAGACATTGAGCGACAGCCCGGGCATTGTCTGGAATTCTGTAGTAATCAGGATTCCCTTCCATCAACTCACGATATACCGTTTTCACAATGTCAGCGATAGTGTTGCACTTGCCGACAGTACCTGTATTGTACAGAACTTTCTGCAGCTCTTCTATATAGGCCAGTGCTTCAGGTTGCTTGAAAATGTCATCTCTCTGCTCTTCCAAGTCGAGGAACAGCAGCAGATCTTCCCAGGCATCGACCAGAATTTCGGCCTCTTCATCCTCTTCTTCCGCAGTCATGAACCTTTCCGTAGCGGCATCAAGACGGTCTTCCGTTTCTTCACGAAGCAGCTCACGCAATGCCTGAGCGTTTTGACTTTCCGCGCCTTTGTCGTTCAACAATTGTGCTACGGTCAGAAGTTCAGCCTGTTGTGATTCCTCAAGATCCATCTCAGCCACGGCCGCACGCATGCGCTTTTCCAGATCTTCGGCATAGCCGCTGACAGCCACTTCTTCCTCTCCCGGCTGAAGAGCGAGATAGGCCATATAGGTTCCGCCGAAATGTTCGTTCAGGACACGATCAGCCACACGGATGGGATGGCTCGCTTTGAACCATCGCGTGGGGTTGTCATTGACCTGGATCTGAGAGATACCATAAACGGCAACGGCTCCGAGAAGAACGGCTCCCACTAGAACCAGACGGGCACGGTGGTAGGTGAACACACCGAGCCTGAGCAGAAAACGTCCCAGCCTGGTGGACGTATCCGGTCCGGCATTGGCATCTTCACTGGGCATGGTTCCGAAACGTTCCAGCGTTTTTTCCGGCAAGAGCATGATATAGGCCGGGATAAAGGTCATGGTGAAGAACCAGGCGATCATAATACCTATGGCCACGAAGATCCCGAAGATCTGTACGGGCGGAATGGGCGTTATAGCCAGAGAGGCGAATCCCGCTGCTGAGGTGAGCGAAGTATAGAGCATGGCTGAAAAAAGAGTATCCATGACATGCTCAATGGCAACACGCCTGTCTTTGAACTTCTGATATCTGTCAAAGAAGAAACTCAGAATATGGATGGAGTCCAGTATGGAGATGGGCATGATGAAAATGGGAATCATGGAGCTCATGATATGAATGGTATTGCCCGTTACAATGAGCAATCCCATATTGATCATCACGACATAGACAGCCAGAATCATGGGCGCCAGAATCAGCACAAACTTTCTGAAGAAATAGAGCATGAGCAGGAAGATGACAAGCATGGCCAGAGGGGCGGAAATAGCCATCTGTATGAACATTTCCACGCCGAAGGTGTCATTTGCAACGGGCAGCCCTGTTATATGCCATTCTTCACTCCCCTCAAAGCCGGCAATTTTGCCTTGCAGTTTCGTAGAGATGCGATGGCTGAGATCTTTGGAAGTGATCGGCAGATACATGGCCAAAGCCTTGCCACTCTCAGAAACAAGTGTTCCCTGCAGAAAAGGAATCTTTGCGGCCCGTTCACGAACGGCAACGGCCTCTTCCTCCGTTTCCGGCGGATCTTTCATAAGCCATTCAAACTTGACTTCTCCCGGTCCGCCCTGCTCAATATTGTCGACTGTGGAGGGGGCGATGATATCCATGGGTACCACGCCGGCAAGGGGGTCATCCAGTCCGATGGCCTCGCCGCGAAGGGTCTGAGCATATTCCGTGAGTTCATGAACATAAGCCAGGGTCTTCGTATTGAAGACCCCTTCGGGGTGACTGTCATTGACCACGCCGACGACAATGATCTCGTAGAGATCAAAAACCTCTTTCATTTTGTTATGATAAATGCGGACAGGCTCTGACTCGCTGAGCATGTTTTCCGGATCGGTGTCCACCTTTACTGGGTACAGTGGCAAGGAGCCCGGGAAAAGGGTAGGCACAGCGACAGCAGTGATGAGAATAAGTGCACTGAGCACCATAATCCCGCTGATTGTCTTCGGATATTTGACTCCCAATCCAACAATTCGTTTACTGAAAGGCATAAAGCTTCCTCCTTACAGAAAAAGTATTCCATGAGCAGCATACTGTTCCTGGAATACATGTCACACCACTATAACGCATTCTCCACGTTTAACAGTATAACACTTGTTTTTGTTCCGCACCAATGGGTAGGATATTTTATAATCGAAATTTTTGAAGGATTTTTTCATGAAATCAGCTGCAAAACTCATCTTTATCGTTGGGGCTCCGCGCTCCGGTACAACCATGCTGGAACGCATCCTGTCCGCCCATTCTCTGGTTCAGGGCGGTCCGGAGCCGCATCTGATCACGCCCCTTGCCCATACAGGTATCTGGGATAAGGTGGAAAAGGCTCCCTATGATCATATTCTCGCTGCGGAAGCCCAGAAACTCTTTGTGTCACAGATGTCCGGAGGCGAACAGAACTATTACGATGCTTGCCGGGCCTATTGCGATGTGCTCTACAGTCGTTTTCTGGAGGCGAAGGGCACAAAGATCTATTGTCTGGACAAGACACCTGCTTATGCGCTGGTTCTCCCCTTTCTCAGCCGGGTCTATCCCGATGCCTCTTATATTGTGCTGACCCGCCATCCTCTGGCTGTTTTTTCCTCCTTTGCCAATTCCTTTTTCGATGGCGACTATCAGGCGGCCCACGATTATAATCCTGTAGTGGAACGCTATGTGCCTGCACTGGCCGCTTTTCTCAAAGAGGAGAGCACTCCCAAGCTTCATGTGCGCTACGAAGATCTTGTGAAAGATCCGGAACAATGGTTTGAGAAAATCTGTAATCACATCGGCATCCCTTATGAAGCGGAAGCGATCAATTATGGGGACCGTCAGGACAAAGATCAGGTGAAAGGTCTGGGCGACCCCATCGGTGTAGCCAAACATTCGAGACCCACCACGGCATCAGTGAAGAAATGGGCCGCGGAACTCCATGGCGATCCCTCCAAACTGGCTCTGGCCCGAAAAATGATAACAGCTTTGAATCCCGATGATCTGGCTCTGTGCGGTTATCCCACGGATATGCTCTGGCAAGCACTGGAAAATATTGACGAAAGCAATTTCAAGGCTCCGAAAAAAAGCAAGTTGACCCGGTACAGGCTGCAACGGAAACTGATCATGTTTTTCAGGCGTCTGGCCCGGAAAAGTGCCGTGTTCCGCAATCTGTTGAAAAAGTTGCGTCTGGCTGCAGATGTATTTCTTCGTGATGAATAAGTTCCCCTGAAACTATCGTAGACCGCCCTTTTCAGGCATTGAGTCACGTTGAGGATACAACCATGAAAGACTATTTTTCCTTCTCATTTCTCCTTGTTCTTTTAACCATTTTTTTCTCCGTAACAGCCTTTGGAACGGACAGCCCGGAGGGCTTGCAACGTTTTTTGCAACGTTACCCGGAAGCGGATCTGGATGGAGACGGCATTTTATCCCGGGAGGAAGCGCGGACATTCCGCATGAAACTCTGGCAGGAAAATAAGAGTGCCGGGGAAGAACTGAGCCCTCCTGTTGCAGCAAAGGAAAGACCTGTTGTCACACTGGGCAGTCCCAGCTACAAAGATCTCGCCTATGGAGAAAAAGAATTTCAACGCTTTGACCTCTGGCTTCCCAAAGGGCACCCTCTCCCCAGCCCCACGCTCTTTTATCTCTCCGGCCGTAATACTGATGGCGATTTGCCAGCCCGGCTCTTCAGAGACTGTCTGCAGGAAGGCTGGGCTGTTTGCCTGGTATATGTGCAACCCGAAGAAAATGACGCTTCTGAAGAGCAGTGGCAAGACAGTCTGGCAGATCTGCGTACACTCCTGACTTTTTTCTCACAACAGGCTGTCGCTCATGGTATCCGTCCTGATTCCCTTTTCCTGTATGCCTCCGATGCCCTGGCATCTTATGCCTTATTAGGGAATCTGCTGGCGGCCAGTTTGGAAGAGTCCAGTATAAAGCTGCGGGGAACGGCGTTGTATCTTTCCGGAAGAGAAGCCCTTCCTGAATCTCTGAAATCTGTCATGATCTCTTTATCACAGGAACATGAGCTTCCGGGAAAGTGCGCTCTCTTTCACAGAACGGATCTGGATCCGTCCTGGTTGGTATTTTCTGAAAATGTATCCGAAGGTCTCTGTTCTCTTCATCCCATTTCGGAGAATGAAACAGACCTGCATATATTGAAAACAATATTTCTTTTTTTTCATGACTCTTTGAAAGAATGAAGTCCCCTTCCAAGGGTGAATATAAAAATGCAGGAAACACATGCTTCTCTGCTATGATCATTGCATCAGCCTCAATCGTCAAGGACATGCATCATGAATTCATTTAAAAACAGTCTTTTCCTTTTTGCTGCTCTCCTCCTGCTTGGCGGATGTGTGACAACAGGCCCCGAAACCGAAGAAGAATTTGTCCTGCAAATGGAGACAACCCGGCAGCCTGTTGATCTTGAGAAAGCAGCTTTGCTGAAAAACAGAAAATTTCCCGACAGTTCACAGATCCTTTTTCTGCCTCAGCCCCGCCAGGTGCAGTTTGTCCCGGGAATCTATCTGGAATCAAAGGTATCTCCCACCATCCGCTTTGACGCTTCCCAATTGAAAGCGCAGGGCTATGAACTGACTGTTTGCGATGAAGGGATATTCATAACAGCCGCCGATGAGGCCGGGCTCTTCTATGCCAGGCAGACACTGAGGCAGCTGGAACGCTATTATGAGGGCAGCAACCGCCTCCCAGCCGTACATATTGAAGACTGGCCCGACTATCCCCATCGCGGCGTATTGCTCGATATTGCCCGAGACAAAATCCCAACGCTGGAAACACTTTACGAATATATTGATCTTCTGAGCCATTTGAAGTTCAACCAACTCCAATTGTATATGGAACACAGTTTCGCTTATCCCGGTCATGAAGTGGTCTGGCAGGATGCCTCTCCCCTCACGGCCGAGGATATCCGGGCTCTGGATCGTTATTGCGCCGATCGCCATATGGAGCTGGTGCCCAACCAGAACTCTTTCGGCCACATGGAACGTTGGCTGCGCCATGAGAAATACGCACATCTGGCTGAAATACCGGGAAGATCCGATCTTTGCGCCACCCATCCCGAAAGCATTCTTCTTTTGAAAGACATGTACAACCATATGCTCCCCTGTTTTTCGAGCAAGCAGGTCAATGTGGGCTGTGATGAAACCTTCACGCTGGGCCAGGGTGCGAGCCGGGAAGTTGTTGCCGAGTTGGGCAAAGGTCGTGTTTATTTGAATTTTCTGACGCAGATTTCGGAGCTTGTCGCGGCTCATGGAAAAACAATGCAATTCTGGGGGGACATCATTCTGGAACATCCGGAACTGATAGCAGAATTGCCGAAAAATGTCATTGCCATGGAATGGGGTTATGAGGCCAATCACCCCTTTAATGACCGGGGTGAGCACTTTGCCCGTTCAGGGATCCCTTACTATGTGTGCCCCGGCACATCCAGTTGGAACTCCCTTCTCGGGAGAACAGACAATGCGCTTGCAAATCTGGAGCGGGCGGCTGCAAGCGGTTTGCAGCATGGCGCTATTGGTTATCTGATTACGGACTGGGGCGACAGCGGCCACTGGCAGTTCCCTTCCGTGTCTTATCTCCCCTTTGCCCGGGGCGCTTCTTTAAGCTGGGCCTATGAGGCCAATCTGAATCAGGATTTGACCGGAGCGGTTGATGTTCATATTTTTCACGATGACAAAGCTCTCCTGTCTCAGTCCCTCTTTGATCTTGGAAATGCGCATCAGCTCACCGGTGCTTCCAGAGCCAATTCCACGGCTTTCTATGGCTGGCTTCTTTATGCCATGGAGGGCGATCCTGCAGACGGATTCTTCAAAGGAGTGTCCACAGAGGGTATTGACCGGGCTGCAGCGGCACTTCAGGATGCCTTGACTCGTGTATCCCAGTCCCGATCCCAGCGCAGGGACAGCACACTCATGAAAAGAGAAATTACACTCAGTACACGGATGGCGCTGCTCTCTTTGTCCATCGGCAAGGCAAGACTGGAAAACAATTGCAGCACCTCAGCACTGCCCGCTGTACGACGCCGTGAATTTTCTCTCGTTCTGGATTCCATCCTGGAAGAATATGCCCTGCTGTGGAATGCCCGGAACCGGCCGGGTGGATTGTCCGACAGTCTGGACAAGTTAAATCATCTGGGCCAACTTTTGAAAGGATGAGTGCATACTTTTGCCTCACGAAAACCGAAACAAAGGAATATGATGGCGGCTGTTTATCTGGATATATCTGACGGGGCATTGCGGCTCACCCTCGATGTGATGCTCCAGGTTGAAGGTCACCGTATTGTCGAAAAAGGCCAGGATCTGACCATTTGTGATTCCGTCAACAAAGCCCTTCAATCTGTACATGCCAATCCTGTGCTGGTTCTGGTCCCCTTCAGCCAGGTTCCTGATGCCATCATGGCCATGCAGCAGGGAGTCCGGGATTATGCCCTTCTTCCTCTTCAGCCGGGGGAAATTCCTCTTCTGGTGGCGCGTATTCTTGATGACAGCTTTGCAAAACAGGATTCGGGCGTCAACAATGAGGGGTCTGAAGAGCTTCTTCTGAAGAATGTGGAGAAAGAACATATCCTCCGGGTACTGCGTCTTTGCAAGGGAAATCAGGTTCAAGCAGCCAGACGTCTGGGAATCGGCCGGAATACCCTCTGGCGCAAGCTGAAAGCTTACAAAGCCGAAGATGAGGAGGCCCCGGAAGAGGATCAGATGGTGTAATCCTCTGTAAAGACCCGTGCATTACGCAGACTGACCAGTACTTTTTCACCGACTCTGGGTTTCAAAGTCGCATGTCTTTCATGGGAGATTTCAACTATGACCCGCTCACCGCTTTCCGGTTCCAATTCCATTTTCACATGGGGCCCCGCCGATTGAATACGCCGGATGAAGGCAATAGTTCCTTCATACTCCTGTTGGTCAGGCTGAACAGTGATATCGTAGGGTCGGACAAAAAGGCGGGCTGCTGTTCCCTCGGGGCACTTGCCTAACAGCCCGGGTACTTTCCAGGGCCCGAAAACAGCCTCCCCTCTTTCTATGCGTCCATGAAAAAGATTCACGCTGCCCAGAAACTGCATGACAAATTCTGTGCGGGGCTGATGGAAGACCTCATCGGGTGTGCCGATCTGTTCTATACGTCCTTCGTTCATGACCACAATTCTGTCGGCCAGTTCCAGCGCCTCCTCCTGATCATGAGTAACAAAGAGGCTGGTAATCTGAATCTCTTTGTGCAGACGCCGCAGCCACTTCCGCAGGTCTTCCCGTACTCGGGCATCCAGGGCCCCGAAAGGCTCGTCAAGAAGCAACACCTTGGGCTCAATGGCCAGTGCGCGCGCAAGAGCAACCCGCTGGCGTTGCCCGCCCGAGAGTTGCATGGGATAGCGGTTGCCCATGTTTTCCAGCTGGATCAGATTGAGGAGCTGTTCCACCCTGTCTTTCATTTCTTTTTTTGAGGGCCGCTCTTTTTTCGGACGCATGCGCATGCCGAAAGCGATATTGTCGAAGACGGTCATATGACGGAAGAGGGCGTAATGCTGAAACACAAAGCCAACCTTCCTGTTTCCGGCGCGGGTATGGATCATGTTCTCATTGTTCATCATGACCTTCGCATCGGGATGTGCTTCCGGACTGTCGAGCCCGGCGATGATACGCAACAGACTGGTCTTACCAGATCCCGAGGGCCCCAGAAGAGCCATCAACTCCCCTTCTTCCACACGGAGGGATACATCGTGGAGCGCCTGGAAAGCACCAAAACACTTGGAGATGTGTTGAACTTCAATACTCATGAGGCTGGATCTCCCGGAACAGTGTCTTCTTGCACCTGATGAACACTTCCTCCGGAATTCAATTTCCAGAAAAAGAATTCTTTGGCAATGAGCGTCAGTAATGCCAAAAGCATCAGGAGCGAGGAAACAGCAAAAGCTGCTGTAAAATTATATTCGTTGTACAGGATTTCAATATGCAGAGGCAGAGTAACGGTTTTTCCCCGTATATGACCGGAAAGGACGGACACAGCCCCGAATTCACCCATGGAACGCGCCACTGTCAGGATAATGCCGTAAAGGAGAGCCCATTTGATGTTGGGCAGGGTAACGTAAAAAAAAGTCTGCAAGGTGCTGGCACCCAGCGAAACAGCGGCTTGTTCCTCTTCTGTGCCCTGCTCCTGCATGAGCGGGATAAGCTCCCGGGCCACAAAAGGGATGGTCACAAAGAGCGTGGCGATCACAATGGCCGGTGTGGAAAAGATAATGTTGAGATCGAATTTTTCAAGAAGGGATCCGAAAACACCGTGCTTGCCCAGATAAAGAATCAGAATAAAGCCGGCGATGACAGGAGGTACGGCAAAAGGAAGATCTATCAGGGCTGAAAGAAGACTCTTGCCTCGGAACTCATATTTGGTCAGAGCCCAGGCGGCCACGATACCGAAGAGCACATTCAAAGGAAGAGTCACAATGACAGCCAGGAAAGTAAGCCCCAGCGCAAGCAGGGTATCGGGATGGGAAATGGCATTCAAGTAGGCCTTCAGACCGCCGCCGAAAGACTCCGAAATAATCACGCAAAGAGGGAGTATGAGAAAGAGGGAGACAAAAGCCAGAGTGATGACTTGAAAGATCAGCCTGCTGAGTCTGGAAATGTAATCAGAGGAAAACATGGATTCCTAACTTCTTGGTTGAATTTTGCGGCTGTAGTGCCACTGGATAAGATGAATGGAAAGCAGGATCATGAAGGAAGCCAGCAGTGTGACAGCCGCCAGTGCCGTGGCACCATCATAATCGAACTGCTCCATTCTTCCTGCAATCAGAAGGGAAATGATCTCCGTTTTCATGGGCATATTCCCCGATATGAAAACTACTGATCCATATTCACCCAATGCCCGGGCAAAAGCCAGAGAAAAGCCTGTGAGCAGGGCGGGACGGATTGCCGGGAAGATGACAGCGAAGAACACGCTTATGGGAGAAGCACCGAGACTGATGGCCGCTTCCTCATATTCGCGTTCAATATCCTTCAGAGCCGGTTGAAGGCTGCGGATCACGAAAGGCAGACTGATAAAGCTGAGGGCGACTACGACTCCCAAAGGTGCGAAGGCGACCTGTATCCCGAAGATATCCAGATACCGGCCCACCATACCACTGCGCACATAGAGAGAAGTGAGAGCAATTCCGGAAACAGCTGTGGGCAGAGCGAAAGGAAGATCAATGAGAGCATCAATAAAAGAACAGCCGGGAAAAGGGAAACGGACCAGCGTCCAGGCGACAATAAATCCGAAAATAAGATTCAAGCCCGCAGCAATGAAGGAGGAGGCGAAAGTCAGTTTAAAAGCGGCCAGAGTACGGGGATCCTGAAAAATATCTCTGTATAGCGTTCCGTCCAGACTCAGGGCACGGAAAGACAGCAGACTCAAAGGAACCAGTACCAGCAGGGAAAGATAGACAAGAGTAAAGCCAAGACTGAGCCCGAAACCCGGCAGAAAATGATTTTGTGAGCCTGTCTTTTTCATCATTTCTCCTGATTGGCGTAGCGCATTGCATAAAGACGGTTGAAGCAACCTGCGGGACTGAAATGCTTCTCGTGGGCCTTCTGCCAGTCGCCGAAGAACTCTTCAAGGGTAAAGAGATGGAGTTCAGGAAATTTGTCGCGATCCTCCGGAGAAGCATGCTGCATTTCACGGGGACGGAAATAATGCCGTGCAGCCAGGGCCTGACCCTCCGGACTGTACAAGCCCTCCAGATATGCCTGTGCCACATCCCGGGTGTGGCGTTTGTCAATGACCTCATCCACCAGCGACACAGTCGGTTCTGTAAGGATACTCACGGAGGGCGTGACAATCTCCAACCTTTCCTGAGGCAATGATTTCAGAGCGAGCAAGGCTTCATTCTCCCAGGTGATCAGCACATCGCCAATGCCGCGCCGGGCGAAAGTGGTGGTCGCTCCCCGGGCACCGGAATCAAGAACAGGAACATTTCTGAATAAGGCACTGAGAAAAGCAAAAGCTTTTTCTTCCGCTTCTTGAAGCAAAGGATCATCTTCAGAAAGTCGGGAAAGCTGATCTTCATCCAGAGCCTGGAGAAGGGCATAGCCCCAGGCGGCCAGATAATTCCAACGGGCTCCCCCGGAGGTCAGGGGATTGGGCGTAATCACTTCCACCCCCACTTTGATCAGGTCACCCCAGTCTTGAATGTTTTTTGGATTGCCGGAACGTACAAGAAAAACGATTGTGGAAGTATAGGGCGCACTTCCATGGGGAAGTCGTGTCTGCCAGTCGGGCGGCAGTTTCCCCGTCTTGCTTGAAATAGCGTCAATATCATAAGCCAGCGCCAGTGTCACCACGTGGGCTTCCAATCCATCAATGACAAAACGAGCCTGTTTTCCCGATGAACCATGAGACTGCAAAACCCGGACACTCTCTCCGCTCCCTTCACAATAATTTTCCGTGAACCAGGCATTGTAATCTCTGTAAAATTCGCGGGTGGGATCATACGATACATTCATGATCTCCACTGCAGGGGCCCGGTCGGAGAAAAACTGACCGCATCCGCTGCACAGAAGCAGTGTAAGAGTCAGAAGTATTTTCAATCCGCCCATGATTGCTTCCTTCAGATACCGGCTCCGTCTTTAAAGTGAATTCCAAATACCTCGTGAGGCGACAAGGGTATGCAGGTTGTCAGCTGGCGCAAAGTGGTCTGATCCATGCGCTGCGCCGTGTGATTGCGTATTTCGAGAAAGGTACGTCTGAATTTGCAGTGCATTTCCTGACTGCAACTTTCATATTGCGTAATGGAAACACAGCCTATAGGCGCCAGCACCCCGTCAAAGGCGCGCACAACTTCGCCCATGGTAATCTCTTCAGGATCTTTCGCAAGTTGAATCCCCCCTTCACGCCCCTGAATCGTGCTGATCCACCCTTCTTCTCTCATTTGCAAAGAGATTTGCTGCAAGAATCTATAGGGAACATCATGATGACGGGCCAGGGTACGCATGGAGATGGGCCCCTTGCCGTAATGCTCCGCAAGATAGACGAGCACTCTGAGTGCATAATCGGATTTTTTGGAAACTTTCACGTCTGCTCCTTATAATCACTACTTATTAGGTATTATATTGTTTTCTGAAAATAAACGCAAGCTTTTGAACCGCTTTAAGAACAAATTTGAAATGGCAAGGGTTCCATTTCTCTCCTTGGATTTGTAATTCGAATCTGGCAAAAAAGTGGTGCTCTCTGCATATTTGGCGCATCCCCTCTCCTTTTTAGTAAAATAAGAGCTGTGAGCCATAGGAGCAAAATCCAAGATCTTGTATTTCAGGCTTTTGGCTCCCCTGTTTTCTGATATTTTTCTGCTTCCTGTTCCGCACTGTAGGATTCAGGAGTGTGCCGTATGGTCTGTTTCCTTATTCTTCGGAGTTAGTCATCCTATGAGATTGTTAATCACTGGCGGCGGCGGTTATCTGGGCACCCTGGTTGCCGATCATGCTTTTGTCCAGGGCCATTATGTACGGATCTTCGACCGTTTTTCCTTCCTTCCCGATGGCGAGTGTCCCTACGAACTTTTTTCCCCTGATGATACCAAGGGTGGTGTTGATGTGGTTCAAGGAGATATCCGCCGCCTTCAGGAACACCCTGATTTATTGAAGGGTATTGATGGGGTGATTCATCTTGCGGGCCTTTCCAGCGACCCCACCTGTGCGCTGGATCCGGAAATCGCCTATGAAGTCAATGTGGAATGTACCAGAGAGCTTGCACGCATGTGTGTTCAGGCCGGTATCCCCACTTTCGTTTTCGCCTCCACCTGCGCTGTCTATGGCCAGGGCGTATTTCCTATTCTTGATGAGGAAAGTCCTGTCAATCCTGTCTCAGTTTTTGCGGAAACCAAAATTGAGGCGGAGAAATCCCTGCTCTCCATGGCTTCGGCGCAGTTTCATCCGATCATCGCCAGGATGGGAACCCTTTTCGGCCTTTCAAAACGCATGCGCTTTGATCTTGCAGTGAATCATATGACGGCCTCAGCTGTCAAAAATAAAGGTATTCTTGTGAAAGGCGGCGGCAACCAGTGGCGGCCCTTCAGTCATGTCAGTGATGCAGCCCGGATTCTTCTGACTCTGGCCACGAAATCTTCAGTGAACCGAAAGTCCGGTATTTTCAATGTGGGCTGGGATTCCATGAACAGCACCATCTCATCACTGGCGGACAGAGTCTCAGCCGCATGTGACAACGTGCCTGTTCATACAGCGCGGGACGACGATGATCAACGCAATTATCGTGTCCGATTCTCCCGTATTGCTGAGCATCTCGATTTGCCTGAGCCCCTCTCTTTTGAACAGGGTATTGAAGAATTGAAACCCCTTTTGGACAGAGAGGGCTTCAATCCCTTTGATGAAGCCTATTTCAATGTGGAGCGGATGAAACGGCTTCGAGCCACCCCTGTGAATGAAGGGGGCGAACCGGTGGCCGCGCGCTTTATTCCCCTGAGCAAGCCCAATCTGGCTGAAGAAGAAGAAGAGGCTGTATTACGCGCATTGCGCAGTGGCTGGCTCACTTCGGGCCCGCAGATCACGGCCTTTGAAAAAGATTTTGCCAGCCGGGTACAGGCTCCCTTTGCCGTATCTGTTTCTTCTTGCACGGCAGCCCTTCACCTCTGTCTCGCATCGCTGAATCTGCAACCCGGTGATGAGGTGCTCACGAGTCCCATCACCTGGGCGTCCACAGGCAACACCATTCTGAACATGGGCGCCAGAGTCCGTTTCGCCGATGTGGAAGCTGACACACTGAATATAGACCCGGTGCGCCTGGAAGAAGCCATTACTGATAGAACCAGGGCCATCATGCCGGTTCATATGGCCGGCTTGTCCTGCGACATGGGCGCTATCAACGCCATCGCTGAACGACACGGGATTCCTGTTGTGGAAGACGCCGCCCATGCCTTCGGCACGGAATATAAAGGGGTGCCCACGGGCGCCCGGGGCCTGGCTTGTTTCAGCTTTTATGCCACCAAGAACATCACCACCATGGAAGGCGGCATGATCACCACTGACGATGGTGATCTGGCTGTCCGGCTCCGTCGACTGGCCGGGAACGGCATGGGCAGCACAGCCTGGGATCGCTACGGACGCAGTGCTGTATCCGGGCCGGCTGAAGTATTGGAACCGGGTTACAAATACGCTCTCAGTAATGTGAGCGCTGCATTGGGTATTGAGCAGCTGAAAAAGTTCGATGCTTTCCGGGCCTCAAGAAAGCGTATTGCTGAGATGTATCTTTCCGTTCTTTCCGACATGCCTGAACTGGAAATGCCTCCTGATACAGAAGAAGGACGTCACGGCTGGCATCTTTTCATCATCAAAATCCGTCCCGAATTCCTTTCTCTATCGCGAAATCGTATCATCGAAGAGTTGCGCAGAGAGAATATCGGAACGGGCATTCACTTTTACGGGCTTCATCTGCATCAGTATTACCGGGAAACACTGGGCATGCGTCCTGAGGATTTTCCCGTGGCTACGAATGTTTCGGACCGCATCATTTCGCTTCCTCTTCATCCCGGCCTGAACGATCGCCATGTTCAGGACGTAGTGACAGCACTGAAAAAAGTCATTTCCCATTCCAGAAAATAACGGTTGCAAAAGTCATTGTTACAGAAGACAGTTATCATGAATCCAATTGATTTAATCCTTGAAAAAAGAATTGGCACCAGGCCTGTACTGCTCCTCTCTCTTGCAGCGGCATTCCTTTTTTTCGTCAGCATTGCCGTACCGACAGCTCAGGCTCTGGAAGCGGGTGCCGCAAAAGTGGAAATCACTCCTCCTGTGGGCACCCCGCTCAACGGATACGGGGATCGCATGGGCCGTCCCTCCACGGCTGTCCATGATCCCCTCTGGGCCCGCACGGTATTTCTCGATGACGGAAGCACCCGCTTTTTTCTCATTAGCCTCGATCTGGTGGCTGTGAATCCTGAACTGCGCGAGCGGGTATTGGAACTGTATTCCGGTGCTGTACCCAAAGAAAACGTGCTCATGGTGGCCACACACACCCATAATGGCCATGGCGGCATGTGCAGGAATCTATTGCTGCGCAGCGTCTCCGGGCGTTTTATCCCCGAGGTACTGGAAGCCACAGCGGAGAAAATCGTGGAGTCCATGAAGAAGGCCTATTCCAACAGAACTCGGGCCGCTCTGGGTTATGGACTGGGCAACAGCGAAGGTCTCTCTGTGAACAGGCGTTTTGCCAATGGGCCTGCAGAAACACAATTTGGCGTCATCCGCATAGAAGATGCCGACGGCAAACCCATTGCCCTGATCACGAATTTCACGGGTCACCCCACTTCCATGGGCGGCGAGGACAAATATTCTTTTTCAGCGGACTATCCCGGATATTATTATCTGGAAATTGAATCTCTGGCGGGAGAAGAATGTGTCGCTCTTTTTCTGAACGGCGCCCAGGGCAACCAGACCATTTCCGGGCCTTCAGTCAAATCTGATATGAGTCGCACGGAAGGGGTAGGCCGTGAAATAGCTCAAAAGGCCCATGCTCTGTCCAAAGATCTGGCTTTCAGCGACGTGATCTTCAAGCTCAGCCATAAAAAAGCCCTGTTGCCTTTGACTCTGGCCGACAATCTTCAGCCCGAAAGTGCGGATCTCTATTCTCTGGAGATCAACGATCTTCTCATTTCTTTTTTCCCGGGCGAACCCTGCGTGGAAATCGGGCTCAACCTGAGAGAACGTGCTCTGGACCGGGGCTACGAGGCTCATTGGTCTGTGGGGCTGGCCAACGATTACCTCATGTATTTTGTGCCCCGCTCCCTCTATCCCTATCCCGAATATGAATCCTTCATGAACTTCTTCGGCCCCGGTATGGAAGACTGGCTTTACCGCGAATTCGAAAGCCTCATGAGCCGCAAGATGCTTGTGGAATCCATAGACAGCCTGGATGACGAAGTGGTGGAAGATATGATTCCTCATGAGCCTCAGGAGTCACAGTCCGTATTCACTGTCCGGGGATCCGCTCATGAAATGGGCCTGGCACGAGGAAACTTCTTTCAAGATTCAATTCAAAAGAAATATAAAGAGCGTATTTTCGATCCTGTAGACACAGGCAAGTGGTATGCCCCGGGAAGCTGGTGGAAAGGCGCACCCTCTTTCATGAATCTCACGCCCGTGGCACTCACATCTCTGGGCATGGGCTCCCGGTCTCTTCTGCTGGGCTTATCCGAGGATTACATCCGTGAAATGGAAGGCCTGGCCGAGGGAGCCGGACTTCCTTTTGACGGTCTCTGGCTCATGCAGCATGCACGCCTGTATACGCTGGTGAAAGACCAGGCTGAACTCTTCTCTCTGCCCCTGTGCACAATGGTTGCCCTCACCGGCGATTACACGGGCACCGGGGATCTTCTGCTGGGTCGCACCCTGGACTGGGTTGATGAAGAGGAAGATCTGATCCTCCGCACATTGCCGGAAAGTGGCATCCCCTCCCTTCAGGTGGGCTTCGATTGGACAGCCGGTGTATTGACAGGGTTGAATCAGGAACGGCTTTTCCTGAGTCTTGAATATGTACCCTACGGCGAGGATGTCATGCCTCCAGAGGCTCCTGTGGAATTTCTGCTGGGCGAACTGCTGCGCCGCTGTTCCTCATACAGCGAAGCCGTGGAGCGTCTGACCAGTGCTGATTACATCAGAAATTACCATGTACTCGTAGCGGGCTATGATGGTGAAAAATCTTCGGCCGCTGTGGTGGAGTATGGAGACAAGATCACGGTGCGTCATGCGGAAGAAGGCATTCTCCTGGGGGTATTGCCTGAAACAGAGGGGATCCCCGAAGAGACCCGTACACGCTATCAGTTCTTATATGAAAAACTGAAGGAAACCCCCGTTACGGACAGAGAAGAATTGGGAGTTCTGCTCACCCCCCCACTCCCTGACGAAGGAGGAAACATGAATCGTCTGTGGAACGATTACTCCCGCCATTGCGTTGTTCTTCATCTGTCTGAGGCCGAACTCTCCTGTGCCATGAGAGAGGCCAATGGGGAAGCAGGCACCTTTATCACCCAGCCTGTAAGAGAGGAAGTGCATCATGACTGATCATATCCAAGTTCATTCCTGGGGAGGTGCAGCCAGTAAATTGAAAATGCGCCAATCTCCCTCTATCCGGGGACCCTTTGTCTTTTTCTTCCTTCTTCTCATTGTGGCCGCTGCGACCTGGCTTTTCTGGCCTTCGCCCACAGGGGGAGAGATGGAGTCTTTTATCCCTGCAGACCATGGAATAGAAATTTACATTCATGATCCCGCCACACGTCGCAGTGAACTGATGAAAAATCCCTTGCTGGATACCATCCCTTCAGGAACAGCGGCGGGACAGTATAAGCAGATTCTCACCCGGGATCTCCCCCTTCCCGGCTGGTTGCTGAACAATCTGAGCAGTGGCCTCTTTCATATTTCTCTTGCGGACAACAGCAGCCCGAATGAAATCCTTATCATCACACGGATGACCCGTATCGGCCTTTTTACAGAAAAGTTTTTTTCCCGTTCCGGCCGGGTAACAAAAGAGCGTGCCGGTGGTCTGGATCTGAAAAAGGTCAGAGATGCGGAGCTCTATTATTCCGTCCGAAATAAATACCTCCTGCTGAGCCCCTCCAGGGATATACTCATCCGATCATTGACCCTGCCCGCTGAAGAAGCCATAGAAAGGAAAAAATTTCTGGACGGCTCTCTCTTCTCCCGGGAAGCGGATGTGTACTGTCGTTTTGCAGGGCAGGTCTTCTCTCCACAGCCCGATCTTTTTTCCGATCTTTCCGTGGCTCTGCGACTGAATCAGGCTGTGCCCCGTATCTCCGTGTTGGGAAGCTTTTCTGATATGGCGGCTGTAAAATATGCCTCCCTTCTGCAGGAGACTGTGTCTGAAGACGCACTGGACACCCCTTTGGAAGGTATAGCCTCTCTGTCTGTCAATCTGGGCATGCCCCTCCCTGAATGGTATGGGAAGCTGGTTGAAATTGAATCAGGGACGGGCGGACTTTATGACTGGCTTGTCTTACCTGAAGCTTTGCCTGAAGATGCCGGCGCCACCGATATGCTTCAGTATCTTCTTGCCACGCTTTTCCATTCAGCCGGAGAGCGTTTCCGTCTGGCCTGGTTCGGCTTTGATGAAACAGAAGTCCTTCCCGCACCTCTTCTGGCCGGGACTCTGGAAGCGCGCACCGATGCTCTTCATGCGGCCTATGACCTGGTGCCCGAGCCTTCGCTGTCCAATGAGATGATTGATCTCTACCCCCATATCGATTCAGAAGAACTGTTGGCGACCCTTCCTTTCATCGGTGGAGAAAACATGACCCCTTCCATGAACCTCTATTCTCAAGGGGTTCTGCTCAGCAGCAGCGAAGGACTGGTTCGCGATCTGGTACAATGGGAGCCTGTGGCGTCGAAGATGGGTAAAAAGGCCAACCTCTATTTCCATCTTCGCCCGGCACAAGCCTGGGATGCCGTGGTACCCTCTTTATGTGAACTGGCGGCGGCCGGACTACTGCGCAACCACAGCGAAGCCTCTTTTGCGGAGCTGGCCCAGGAATGGAGAGAGCAGATCAGCCCCTTGCAGGAAATAGCCTTTCTGGGCGTTGTCCGGAAAAAAGGAATTCACCTTGAGGCGAAAATAGCACTGGGCAACGTCGCACAGGATATGGACATTGACACCGCTCACTTCGAAAACAGGGAGCATTCATGAGCGCCGGAATCAAAATAATCACTAAAAACCGTCATGCCTATCATGAGTATACCGTTCTGGACAAACTGGAAGCGGGTATCGCTCTGGAAGGGACGGAAGTGAAATCCATCCGCATGCACAACACTTTCTCGCTGAAAGAGGCTTATGTGGATTTTCAAAACGGGGAAGCCTGGCTGGTTGGTTCCAGAATCAGCCCTTATGACAAAGGGAACCGGAACAATCATGAGCCTGTACGGCAACGCAAACTGCTCTTGAAAAAAGCGGAGATCAACCGTCTCATCCGACGTGTTGAAGAAAAAGGACTGACCGTTGTGCCTCTTGCGGCCTATTTCAAGAAGGGGAAAGTGAAAGTGGAAATAGGTCTCGGCCGGGGAAAACGTCTCTATGACAAACGGGACACCATCAAGCAACGGGAAACAGATCGCGAGATTGAACGGGCCATGAAACGCAACTTGAAATAGAAGCGGTGGTCGTCACCCCCTTGTCTGACTGAAATAGCGGCAAAGAATCTCGCAGAGACTGTCAGCAGACTGAACAGCGCTTTCCAACACTGGAGAACAGCCCTGAGCGAGCAATGCCTCCGTTGTGGTGGGGCCTATGGATGCGTAGAGTACTTCTTTCTCTGACTGAAAGTCTTGAGGAGACAAGCCGTTGTCCGTCATGGCTGTAACGGCTGAAGGGCTGAAAGCACAGATCACCTCCGGTTGAAAAGAAATGATCTCTTCTTTTTCGGCTGGGTTCAAGGTCACGGAGCGGGTTTCATAACAAAGAGGCGATACCACCTCCATCCCGCCCTTATGTAAAAGAGTGCACAACTCGGGAAGAGCTTTGTCTCCACGGGGAATAACGATTTTTGTGCCAGCCCGCTCCGGCTCAAGAGCGAGGAGCTCATTGGCCATCACCTTGGCCGTGGCTTTTGCAGGGATGAGTGAAGGTGCGAGTCCGTAAAGTGCCAGAACAGCCGCTGTGGCTTCCCCTATAGCCACAATACGCAGACCCTTTTTCAAAGACAAAGGCTGTATTGCTTTTCTTGCCGGATTCAAAAAATGATGAACCGTATTCACACTCGTAAACAAAAGCCAGTCTGCATCCACTTCCTCAGCACTGATATCAACAGGAAGCCCTTGAATACTGACAAGAGGCCTTTCAAGCACTTCAGCGCCCTGTGCTCTCAGTGAGGTAGCAAATGCAGCACTCTGGTGCCCTGGCCGGGTGACCAGAATACGGCGTCCCAAAAGCGTTTTCTCAGGAAAAGACTCGTCTGGGTCCGAAGAAAAGACAGCCTTCTTCAGGATCTTTCCCAGAGCCGGACCGGACTCAGTGACACCGGAAAACTCACATATTCCCTTCCGAAGATAAAAATAACGGTTCCCGTCATCAGATGCAAAGGCAAGGTAAGCAAGCCTTTGCCCTTCCGTCCAGGAATGAACCGCCAGCGGAGAGCGGCAACCGCCGCCGAAAGCCTTCAGTGCCATTCGTTCAAAGAAGACTGCTTCCTCTGTGAGCCTGTCATTCAAGGGGCTGAGAAGCTCCTCCAGTGCCTGGTCCTCTTTACGGATTTCCACGGCGATGGCACCCTGTCCCGGTGCAGGCACCATCATGTTCACGGGAATGATATGAAGCCCCTCTTCCTGCATAAGCCCGAGTCTGGACAAGCCCGCTTTTGCCAGCAGAATGGCATCATAATCGCCCCGGCGCAGTTTGTCAATCCTGGTCTGTACATTACCGCGAATATCTTTGATCTTCAGATCGGGACGAAATCGGCGCAGCTGCACTTCCCGGCGGAGGCTCGAGGTTCCGACTGCAGCCCCTGAAGGGAGCGTATCCAGGGTATAAGCTTCATTTGAAAGAAGCAGATCCTCGGCATCTTCCCGGGCAGCCACAGCCACAAGCTTCAATGCTTCCGGCTGTTCCGTGGGCAGGTCTTTCAGGCTGTGTACGGCCACATCAATCTCCCTGGCCAGCAATGCTTTTTCCAGCTCCCGGGTAAAGGCGCCCCATCCGCCCAATTGAGAGAGGGAAGAAGCCTGATCACGATCCCCTGAGGTTTTAATGATGCGTTTTTCCACTTCAATTTCGGGATGAAGAGCGGAAAAGGATCTCATGATCTGATCTGTCTGCGCCAGAGCCAGCGCACTGCCCCGGGTACCGAATAGTATTTTCATTCTTCTTTGGGTTCCCCCCATCCGAAAACAGTTTGTATGTGTTCCATCAGCAATTCCTGTTCAGGAAGCTGCGAGAACTCTTTGATGGCCAGTAGGGGCATCCGCAGCATGTGGTTGGTGATTCTTTTTGAAAACTGTTCCAATTCCTTCCGTTCTTCTTCAGAAAGATCGGGCAGTTGAGCCAGGGTCCGTGAAAGTTCAGATTCCCGGATATCATTGAAGGACTTGGTCAGCGATTTGATGAGAGGTTCGGAGGAAAGGCGACGTTGCCAATGAACAAAGGACAGACATTCTTTCTCCACAATTTCGAGACAGGCCGGTATCTCATCCTGTCTTTTCCTCAAGTTTCTTTCAGCGACCCCCTGTAAATCATCCATATCATAGCAATAGACATTGTCGATATGAGCCGCTTCTTTTTCTATATCACGGGGAACAGCGATATCAATGACAAACATGGGGGCTCTCCCCCGCTTTTCTATGGCCCGTTGAAAATCAGAGGCTCTGAGGATGATATCGGAAGCGCCTGTTGAACTGATCACAATATCCGCCCTGTGCAGATGACAGGGAAGCGCCTGAAGAACAAAGGCTTCCCCTTGGTACTTGCTGGCCAGTTCTTCCGCATGGGCCAGAGTCCGGTTCAAGACCATGACACGCCCGACACCCCGTTCGATAAGACTTTTCAATGCCAGCTCGCTCACCTGGCCGGAACCGACGATCATGGCTGTCTTGCCGGCAAGCTGTTTGAGTTTCGTCTCGGCCAGATCAACAGCCACGGAAGCCACAGACACTTTGCCCTTCCCCATGTCTGTTTCGGTGCGTATTCTTTTCCCGCATTTCAAGGCCCGTTGAACCAACATGGACAAAATGCGGTTCAAGCCTCCCGCATTGGAGGCTGTTTCACTGGCCCGTTGAATCTGTCCCATGATCTCATTTTCACCGACTACCATACTGTCCAGACTGGCCGCCACAGAAAAGAAATGGCGTACAGCGGAATCATTGCTGTAATGATAGAGAAAATCAGAAAATTCCGATTCTTCCAGACTTGTCGCCTCGCCCAGAAAAGATTTGATCTGGCTGTGAAGAAATTCAGCCTGTTGCCTGGCGTGGACATAGACTTCCAGCCTGTTGCAGGTAGCAAGGATCAAAACGCCACTGTCATTTCCGAGCCGTTTCTGGAATTGTTCCACCATGGCGGGTATATGATCGGAAGGCAGTGCCATGCGCTCCCGCAAAGCAAGGGGGCTGGTATGATGGCTGAGACCGGTTATGGCAATTGTCATGAAAATACCTGGTTACTGAAAGATTGGAAATTGCGCCCTTTAAACAAGCGTCACTGCTGGCTTTTCCCCGGGAAGGTAACACAGAAGAAGGCTCTGAAGATTCCTGAGAGAAGTTCTATGGCTTCACTCGAAAAGCGTCTTTTATTCACCTCCGCCGGAAGGCCCGAAATATATTATATACTGAGAGACTTTGACTTGCATACTCTCCTAACCGTATTATTACTGTTCCCAGGGCCTTATTTCCAGCAGTACCGAAAGAAATTGTATGACACGTATCATTGCTGTGGCAAATCAGAAGGGCGGAGTGGGTAAAACCACCACCGCTGTGAATCTTGCAGCCTGTCTGGCGGAGATGGGTATTTCCGTGCTTCTTATCGATCTGGATCCTCAGGGAAATGCCAGTCAGGCCGCCGGGGTGGACAAACACAGCGTCCCCACCACGATTTATCAGGCCCTTCTGGGGCACGTGCCCATCCAGAATGCCATTGTCGCCACACCCTATGAAAATCTTTCACTTATCGCCTCCACCAAAGATCTGGTGGGCGCGGAAATAGAGCTTTCCGCTCTGGACAACCGTGCTTTTTATCTGACCACTGCACTGAAACCGGTTATTCCCCAATATAAGTGGATCATTGTGGACAGTCCGCCTTCTTTGGGAGTGCTTACCCTGAACGCCTTGACAGCGTCCAACGGCGTGCTTGCTCCGCTGCAGTGCGAATATTTCGCTCTGGAAGGCCTCTCGGAACTGTTGCACACGATTATCACTGTAAAACGTTCACTCAACAACAATGTTAATATTTTCGGGGTACTGCTCACCATGTTCCAACACACCTTGCTTTCGCGGCAAGTTGTTGATGATGTGCGCGCTCATTTCATGAATGATGTATTCCAAACGGTCATTCCCCGAAATGTCTCACTGGCCGAAGCACCCAGTTACGGGATGCCTGTCAACCATTACTCTCCCAAATCAACAGGAGCGGCCGCATATAAAGCACTTGCCAAAGAGGTTTTAACCCGTGAATAAAGCTCCAAAAAAGAAAAAAGCCAAAGGTCTGGGGCGCGGCCTGGATGCCTTGATCCCTGCTGCACATATGGATCAGAGTACGTCCTCCCTTTCCCCCATACCTGAAACAACGCCGTCCGATCCTTCTCTGGGCGTTCTCATGCATCTGAATCCGGAGATGATCAAACCGAATCCGCGCCAGCCCAGAAAGTACTTTAATGAGGAGGCGCTGGAAGAACTGGCCGAGTCTGTAAAAAATGATGGAGTACAGGAACCCCTCATTGTACGTAAAGTTGGCGACAGCTATGAGATTGTCTGCGGTGAACGCCGTTGCCGTGCCGCTGTCATGGCGGGTCTGGAAACAGTCCCCGTCATCTGCCGTCCCATCGCCGATCAGGAAATGCTGAAATTCGGTATTATCGAAAACATTCAGCGCGAAGACCTGAACGCCATTGAACTCGCCCAGGCCTATAAAGAGCTCATGGACGAATACGAATGGACACAGGAAGAGCTGTCCCGTGAAGTGGGCAAAAAACGCGCAACTGTGACCAACACACTCCGTCTGTTACAATTACCGGAAGGCATACAGCAGCAGGTTGCCGACGGTTTGTTGTCCATGGGTCACGCCCGGGCACTTCTTTCACTGGCCTCGACAACGGAACAGCTGGCTCTGGCACGACGGATTATCAGTCAGGGCCTTTCCGTACGACAGGCGGAACAGATGGTTTCGCAGCGTTCTGAAAACAAGAAGCGACCAAGCCGTCAGAAAGCGGAAAAAGAGCCGCATATCAAAGACCTGGAAGAACGCTTACGGCGCAGTCTGGGCACCAAAGTTAATGTAAAGCCGACAGATCAGGAAAAAGGCACCATAGAAATTGCGTATTTTTCTCTGGATGATCTGGACCGTCTGTTGGATTGTATGATCAGATAGCAAAGGACCTGGAAATGTTTGACATAAAACTCATCAGAAACAACCCGGAGCTGGTACGTGCAGCCATGGAAAAGCGCAATGCTCCGGTGGATCTCGATACCATTCTCGCCGTGGATGCGAAGCGGCGTTCTGCTGTCTACGAAATGGAGCAGCTGCGGGCCCGGCAGAATCAGGCCAGTGAAACCATTGCACGGAAGAAAAAGAACCGGGAAGACGCCGATGATGTTATCGAAGAGATGAAACAGATCAAAGAGCAATCGGCAACACTGGAAATTGTTGTTCGTCAGGCGGAAGAAGACCTGCAGGAAATTCTCCTCTCCCTTCCCAATCTCCCTGACGAGACCGTTCCCTTCGGCAAAAATGAAGAAGACAATCAGGTGATCCGTCATTGGGGTGAGCCTCCCGCTTTTGACTTCGAAGTCAAAGACCATGTGGACATTGCTGAAAAACTCGGTATTGTTGATTTCAGCCGGGCCGCCAAGATTGCCGGAGCACGCTTTACCCTCAGCCTGGGCTATGGTGCGCAGATTGAACGGGCGCTCATCAACTTCATGCTCGATGCCCATACGAAACTGCATGGCTATACGGAGGCACTCCCTCCTCTCCTCGTCAATACACCGAGCGTACAGGGTACCGGACAATTGCCGAAGTTCTCCGCCGACCTCTTCAAGGTGGACAATACCGATTACTGGCTGATCCCCACAGCGGAAGTACCTGTAACCAATATCCACAGAGATGAAATTCTGCGCGAGGAAGACCTGCCCAAATATTATGTTGCCTATACGCCTTGTTTCAGAAGTGAGGCGGGCTCTTACGGTAAAGACACGCGCGGAATGATTCGTGTCCATCAATTCAATAAAGTTGAACTGGTGAAATTCACGACACCGGAAACTTCCTGGGATGAATTGGAAAAGCTGACAGCCAATGCGGAATATATTCTCCAGCAACTGGGTCTGGCATACAGAGTTGTCAACCTCTGTGGTGGTGATCTGGGCTTTTCCTCGGCCAAAACCTATGATCTGGAAGTCTGGGTACCCGCTCAGAATACTTACAGAGAAATCAGTTCCTGTTCAAATTTCACTGACTTTCAGGCACGTCGTGCAAACATACGTTTCAGACGTGACAAAAAACCTGAGTTCGTTCATACGCTCAACGGATCAGGTCTCGCCGTGGGTCGTACTGTCGTCGCTATTCTTGAAAACTACCAGCAGGAAGACGGCAGCGTGGTTATTCCGGAGGCATTGCGCCCCTATATGGGAGGACTGACACAGATTCCAGCCCGACCCTGAGCTCTTTCAGCATCCGGGGCCGGTTCAGACAAAGGAGTCCGAAATATTCATGACCGCTTTTGATGACTTGGTAAAAAAAGCAGCCGAAGCCATTGCAGGAAAAAAAAGAGGCGTTGCTGTGACTGGAGCGGGTATTTCCGTGGAAAGCGGGATTGAAGATTTCAGAAGCCCCGGTGGGCTCTGGACTCGCTATCCGCCTCAGGAATACGCGACACTGGACTCTTTTTTTGCCAACCCCGACAAAGTCTGGGAGATGTGGTATCAACTGGGCGACACTTTGGAGGCGGCCCGACCCAATCCCGCTCACATCGCTTTGGCGGGCCTGGAAGAAATGGGTCTGCTCGAAGCGGTCATTACACAGAATATCGACGGGCTTCATCAGGCCGGAGGCAGCAAAACTGTCATTGAGTATCATGGCAATGCCTCAAAGATCAAATGTACCACCTGTCAGGACTTGCGTGACATTGATCTGAGAGTGCACACTGAAGGTGCCCCACGCTGCAGCTGCGGCGGAATCATGAAACCCGATGTGATCTTTTTCGGTGAGATGATTCCTCCGGATGCACTCCAGACTTCAGACATGCTCGTTGAGTCCTGTGAATTCATGATTATTGTAGGCACTTCCGCCCAGGTATACCCTGTCGCCGGCCTGCCCTATCTGGCAAAACAGATCGGCGCCGTGGTCATTGAATGCAATCTGGAGGAAACAGCCTTTACGAATATCGTGACAGACTATTTTCTGCAGGGACCGGCCGGAACCACCCTCCCCCGTCTTCTGGAGGAAGTGCGGGCACTCTCAAGCCTCTGATGCCACATCCCCCTTCTCTTTTGCGGATCGTTCCATGCTTCCCGTAATGGGAAAGAGAATGGAAAGAGCGAAGGCGGCTGCGACAACAAAACTTTCCACAGCCCAGAAAACACCGAGGCTCTTCCAGATGCCCGTGGTGAAGCCGTAACTGTGTAATCCGACACCCAGCGCATTCACGCCCCACCAGGCGAAGACAACAACCATTCCGAGGATCAGTGCACTGATGGCAAGTCCCCGGGCTTTGATGTAGCCACCCCGGCGGGCATGCAACACGGCCAGAATCCAGAGCACTATCATGAGTGCGCCGTTTTCTTTGGGATCCCAACCCCAGAAACGTCCCCAGCTTTGAGCCGCCCATACGCCTCCCAGCACGGTTCCGATGAGGGTAAAGACAAGTGAAAAGGCCATGACCCCGAAGATGGAGGTGGACAGAGTCTTTAACGACTGGGTGTTGTTCTTTTTGAAAAAAGGCAGGTGAAAGAGAAAATAGACGTGGGCGAGAGCGGCTGCAAAAAGACCGGATCCATAGCCCGCTATGATGGTGGTCACATGGGTCGCCAGCCAGAAATTCGTATCCAGAACGGCTATAACAGCGGGCATGGTATCCACGCCTTCGCTGGCTTCATATCTCCAGGCGAAAAACATGCCCAGAGTACCCAGTACAGCGGCAACGGACACGGCAATCCTGTTCTTCGATATGAACTCTACAATAAAGCCCAGCGTCACGGCCACGAGCGTTGTGAAGAGCACCGTCTCATAGAGCGTCGTTACGGGGGGACGTCCCCGGATAATACAACGCAGGGTGATTCCTACGGCGAGGAGAAGCAGAGGCGGCAAGATGGACCAGATAATGGCTTTGGCAAAGCGACCTCCGGGAGGCCGGGTCCAGGAAAGAGCCATGAGGAAGAAAGAAAGGACGAAGAGCCATTGGCTGAAAAAAAGATATTGCCCGTCATAGAAATGCACTTCCAGCGGAATGCGCCTGTACTCACTCCGAGCTTTGGCCTCCTGCACAAAATTATCGTGAAGCTGCTGCAAGCCATACTGAAAGGTCGGTGAGTCAGGAGAAGCTGTAACCAGACTTTCAAAGAGAGCCAGGGTTCCGCTTACAGTCTCGTGGGGCATGCCCGTAAAAGCCGCTTCGAGATAAAGAGCCGGATTCATCCATTCCTTGTCTTCCCGGATCAAAGGGGGAAAAAAGGAAAGAAAGCGTGCCGTGGCTCCCACATCATCAAGCTTTCCAAAAAGTGCTTCAAGATCAGCGGCAATACTCTGTCTGGTGCTTTCATCAAGTGATTCGGAATGACTGACCAGTTCCTGCAGATGGGCCGGAAGTTTTTCCACGACAAGACTCAATGGAACCTCTTCCATCTCAGGAAAAAGTTCGCTCAGGAGCGGGCTCTCCCCCACTGAAAAGCGAAGGCGTGCAAAATCCAGAAAATAGATTATTTCTTCATAGAGAATGATGTTGTTCGCCAGAGCCAGCAGTTGCTTATCCACCGGACTGAGTCCTTCCTCGGGACGCAACGACACTTCCTGCGCAAGATCATAGAGTCTGTCCAGAGCGGGTTCCAGTTCGGCATAAGTATAGCGATCCCTTTTTTTACCGTGAGGCATGAGACCTATGGAACTGATCAATTCATAGGAGTCAACGGAAAAATGGGCATAGTTCCGACTCTCTTCAGGGAAAAAGAGACAGTTCATGAGCCATTCAGAGGCTGAGAGCTTTTCTCTTTTCCCTTCCCTTTCGATGGTGACCGTACGCTTGCCATTCATTCGTAACAGGAGAAAACGCGCCACCGTGTCCATGGGCTTTACCCGGCCACTTTCCTGAACAGGCAGGGTCTTGAAAAGCTGCAGGCTTTCCGATGCCCACAGGGAGGCTTCCGCCGGTGACTGTGATAACAGGAAGGCACAGAAAACCAGTGCACAAAGACAAAGATAAGTCGGGACAGGGCTGCGACTGAAAAACTGACAGGACATGAAAAAGCTCCCTCTCAGGCTGCAATGCGGGATCGCCGCTTTAAATGTTTGAGAAGAACCTGCAGATAATGGATCAGCAGTCCCAGAGAAATGACGCAGGAGGCATAGACAGGCCAGTTCCCGGCGGGGTTCTTCACCACGGCCAGAACGGAATAGAGAGCATCCTCGGCCGTACCATCGGGAGGCCCCCAGGAAGCCTGATAAAAGGTATAGCCTCCATGACGCAGAGGCTCATTCATCTGAATGAGTGCTTCCCGGGGCAGCCCGCCGTCTGTCAGGCTGACACGGCTGCTGAAGTGGCTGGGCGTATTGGTGCCCGGGTGCCATTCGTGGTTGAATTTTTCCAGAGCGATACTGAAAGGAAGTTCCCAGCGCTGACGGGTGAAATCGAAAGCATATTGTCGGCCTTCCACCTCAGTAAGCCAGGGCAAACGCTGCATGCCCCACAGGACCGCTTTTTCCGTGGAGCCGCCTTTCAACGAGATGACAAGTCCCGGCACATTCATTTCCGCTGAAGCATTTTCAGGGAGATAAGAGAGGGAAACGCCGTCTGTACTCTGCGATGTGTTGTCCTCCTGAGGCATGGCATTTTTATAATACCTTTCAATCTCCAATGAAAAAGGCAGGTCTTTGCCATGAAGGGTTGTTCCCGGCTCATACATCCATTCCTGAGGTATCACGTACTGCCGGCCTGTACTCTTCTCCCCCACTTCCGTAATCACGAGATTCCAGTCGAAATAGCTCTGGAAATAATGGGAACTGCTCCCTTCAAAGAGAGGCATGTTCCCGGAGATGGCATAGTGGTGAGATACGAAACCCGCCAGAACCAGATAAAGAATGCCTCCGTGGACAATGAGCAACCCGGGACGGCCAAGCTTTTTAGGGGCACGCAGCATGCCGCCCACCAGTACATTGATAAATAACAGAGCCAGAAGCAGATAGCCACCGGGAAGGGGAATGGGAACCAGACCTCCGAGATAATGAATCAGAAAAAGAGAGCTGAAATATTTTTCCTGGGCGGCGAAAAGTCCGATACGGCCCTGCTCCAGCGTTCCGAAAAACACGAGCAGCAAAAGAAGAAGCAGTAAAAGGGTCGCAAGACCATAGGAAGCTGTAAACTTCAGAAAAGCTTTCAGTATGTTCATGATCGGCCTCCCTCTGCAAAGGCGATGGAAGACACAAAGCTTTCGAAATTCTCCTTTTCATCTTGCAGTTCTTCAGCCGGACCTGTCATTTTCACAAAAAGGGTGGTGCCTTCCAGAGGACAGACGAGCCCATAGACGCGTACAGGCAACTCCTGGCCGCCCTGAACGACCAGAAGGCCTTCCATATCCACCAATGTCGCCTCAGTGTCCAAAAGGGGTATGCGGGGCAATGCGGCGATCTCCTCTTCAGAAAGAGGCGGAAGACCGATCTGCTGGCCCCAGCGGTTGATATTGGCTTCCAGACCGCCGGCCGCACCGCCAAGTCTGGAGACGTAGCATTCTGATGCCTGACTCTCCTCAGGCATGAGCGTCACAAGCCGCATGCTCTGTTCCGGACCCTCCTTCCAGGTCGGAGGCACTTCCCAGCGAAAAAGAGGCTCTTCTGTCTCTTGCGAAAGAGACATGCGGGGATGAGCACTTCCGGAAGAAAGCAGTCCGAGCCGCTCCTGATTGCTGACCAAAGGAGGTGCTGCTCTCTCTTCAGGAGGCACAATGCGTATCTCCGTAATTTCTCTGTCCTTTGCAGGCTCATTGCATCCCGTCAGAAGCAAAGGAAGAGAATACAGGATGATCAGGCTGTAAAAGCATTTCAAAACTGGAATCCTTTTATTTTGAACAAGACTGATAGGGAAACTTCTTCTTCGGGTTCAAAATTCCCTGTCTCTTTTCTGTTATATGCAAGTTTTGCAGTATAGCAACTTTCGACTTGTCAAGGAAAGATCCTATCGATGAGCGACAAACTGTTAAGCATTTTACATTGTCCTGAGAAATAGTTTATACTGTGTATGTATGAAGCTGCAATCCGACTATGGAGGTGTCATGAGCGCATCAATCAACAAAGAATTGGAACTGGAAACACCAATTGAGGATATAAAACATGAGTTGGTGTTGAATGTGGTACGTACCGCAACGGCCATTGCCTTGCGCGGTGCGACCCTGTTTCGCAAATTCGGCCTGACAGAGGCACAGTTCAATGTGCTTTTTGCCCTGAAATACAAGAAAAAAGAGTGGACTCAATCTGAATTGGGAAAAAGGCTTGTCGTGACGCGGGCCAGTATCACCTCCGTTCTGGACAAACTGGAAAGCAAAGATCTTGTGCGGCGCAATGAAGTTCCAGGCAACAGGCGCATTTACCATATCTCGCTGACCGGTAAAGGCCGGAAATTGATCAACGAAGTAGAGCCTGTTTACAGAGCCGAAATTCATGAGGTTCTCAGTTCTTTCAGCGATAAACAATGTCGTGAACTGATCGGCATGCTGGAAAAGATCCGCAACAACCACAGCTGATCCCCCTTATCAGATTCAATCGCAACAGTTTTATCAAGTCTTTCTTTAACGTCGCAGTGTTGATCTTTCAACATTTTTGGACAAGAGCAGAGGAAACTTTTCTCCGTGGAAAGTTTTTCCTTTACTGCAAAGACCGGGCTTCTCAAGAGAAGCCGTTGGTATGAGAGGCTGCCTCATGGCATCACAAAGCATTACACCGGCCGCAAAGCGCCGGTTTCGCCCGGGTGGTTTCTGGGCACTGATGGCGACCCAGTTTCAGGGCGCTTTCAATGACAACCTGTATCAATGGGTTATCGTTTATTATCTTCTGGCTCTTGCAACGCAAAGCACCGGGACTTCAGAAGGTTCCCTCATCTTCGGAAAATTCACGGCCGATACTTTTGTTCCTTCCTTCGCCACCTTCCTTTTCTCTCTTCCTTTTATCATTTTCCCGGCCCTTTTCGGTGCCATTGCAGACCGCTACAGCAAGCAGAGTGTAGCCGTTTCCGCGAAAGTTCTGGAAATTTTCATCATGGCGGCCGGAGGTGTCGCCTTTCTTCTGGGCTGGACACCGCTCATCTGGTTTCTGCTTTTCATGATGGCTACCCAGAGTGCTCTTTTCGGCCCGGCCAAATACGGTATTCTTCCCGAAATTCTTCCGGCTGATCGTCTTTCCTGGGGCAATGGTGTCATTCAGATGGGCACCATGCTCGCCATTATCCTGGGCACAGGCCTGGCAGGTCCTCTCTTTCTTATTTCCAAAGGGCATGTCGCCCTCATCTCCGTGTTGCTGGTCTTTCTGTCCATAATGGGCACAGGCTTTTCTTTCAAGATCACACGTCCACCGGCGGCCAATCCGACTCAGCCCATCCCCGGAAATCCCTTCATGCCCTGGCAGGGCATGTTGAAATATTTCAGAGCCATCAGACAAGACCGTATTCTCTATTATGCAGTCGTCGGTTATACCTATTTCTGGTTCATCGGTGCCCTGGCACGGCAGAATATCATCAAGTTTTCCTATGGGGTACTGCTTATTTCTGAAGATAGAATTTCTTATCTTCTTGCCACTGTTGCCATCGGAATCGGTCTTGGTGCTCTCGCAGCCGGATACCTGTCCCGGGGCAAAGTGGAGATCGGTCTTATCCCCCTGGGCGCTGTGGGCACCATGGTCTTTTCCATCCTTCTGGCTGTGCCTTACAGCGTTTACAGAACAGTTTTCGGCATACCACTTCTGAAAGCGGCCAGTATCGTCAAAGGAGGCGGCTATTGTCCTGTTGTCGGAGCAATCCAATCAGTGGGGGGCTATTATCTGGTGATCATGGTGCTCTTCCTTTTTCTGGGAGCCTTTGCCGGTCTTTATGGTGTGCCTCTGGCGGCCGCCATCCAACGACGGGCACCTTACGGGATGAAAGGAGGAGTCATTGCCGCCGTCAACATGCTGACCTGGGTGGGTATTGCTCTTTCCTCAATCGTTTTTCTGACTCTGGATCTGTTCGGGTTGACGGCCTCCCATATTTTCATTTTCATGGGTGTAACGGCTTTGGGCATCGGCCTGCTCCAATGCTGGCGATCCCCTGTCATGGCCATAAGGCTTTTCTGGTGGCTTCTCGACTGTATCTGGGTGCGCCTGCTCGTACAGGGCCGGGGCAATCTGCCTGAACAGGGTGGTGCTCTTCTCGTCGGCACCCAGGAAAGCTTTATTGATACCATGGTTATCCAGGCGACTACGGACAGAGAGATTCATTTTGTCATCGGCAAGGATGCTCTGGAAATTCCCCGGATCCGTCGTTTTGCCCGGTATATGAACCTGATCCCTGTGGATCCTCATTCAGAAGAGGATCATCAACAGGCTGTGGAAAAGATCCGCAGCCTCCTGAAAGAAGGTCAGCTGGTCTGTGTTTCCCGTTGGAAGACCCTGGCCGCTGAGGGCCTGGAATTGCCCTGGTTTCAGGATTACGGCCTGCTGACGGAAGCTACGGGCGTGCCCACCATACCCATTGCCTTCAGCCGTATCTGCGAGATTTTATATTCCTACAAAAACAAAAAACTGACACTCTATTTTCCGGAATTCAGAAGTCCTGTATACCTCCACTTCGGTGAGCCTGTCAAAGCGGGAGCCAGTGCTGTAGAAGTGCGGACTCGTGTTCAGGCCACCAGCGCAGAGACCTACAGGCCCCGGGTATTCCGTGATACGGTGCTTCAGTATGGTTTTCTGCGCATGGCCCGGCGCTTCCCCTGGCGCCCTTGTTTTGCAGACCACTTGTCCGGCCAGATCAGTTACTTCAAAGCTTTGATTGGTGTCATTGTTCTGGCCAGGAAGCTGAAACCTCTCATAGGTCCTCAGGAAAAAGTGGGTGTCCTCATGCCTTCCACTGTTGCCGGAGCCCTGGCAAATATAGCACTGCAGGTTCTGGGTAAAATTCCGGTCAACCTGAACTACACGGCTTCTTCGGAAATTATCGCTGATTGTGCAAGTCGCTGTGACATCACCCATACTGTAACAGCCAATGCTTTTCTTCAGCGGGTCCCCATCATTCCTCCTGGAGAAGCGGTTTATCTGGATGAGATACGGGACACGGTCAGTGCTGCAGATCGTATCATTGCCCTTCTGATGGCACTTTTTCTGCCCCGTCCCCTCCTGCTGCTTGCCCTGGGAGCCAAAAGAAAAACAGAGAATGATATAGCGACCATTATTTTTTCAAGTGGCAGCGAAGGTATTCCCAAAGGAGTGATGCTCAGCCATAGAAATGTCATCACCATGATGCATGGCATGCGTGAAATGGTTCGTCACGACAAGCATACCGGTATTGTGGGCTTTCTTCCCTTTTTCCATTCTTTCGGCTTTGCTGTCGCTCTCTGGACTCCCCTTCTGGAAGGGATACAAGGTATTCTGCATCCCAACCCTCTGGAGCCCAAACCCATAGGCCAGCTCATCAAGAAGTACAATGGCACCATCATGATAGCCACACCCACCTTCCTGCAGGGTTTCATCCGCAGGTGCCATCCGGATCAAATGGCGAGCCTGGATTATGTGATCGCCGGAGCCGAAAAGTTGCCCGACAGGATACGGAAGGCCTTTTTTGAAAAATTCGGCAACGAACCTCTGGAAGGATACGGTACTACTGAGTGTGCGCCTGTAGTGGCCGTGAATCTTCATGCTCAGGAGTCGCCCGGCTTTTATACGGAACACGCACGGACAGGGTCCATCGGCAGGGCATTTCCCTATCAGGAGGCCAAAGTTGTGGATCCCGATACAGGCGAAGAACTGGCTGCAGGTGAAGCGGGTATGCTCCTGCTCAAAGGCCAAAATGTCATGCTGGGGTATCTGAACGACAAAGAGCGTACTGATGCGGCTTTAAAAGACGGCTGGTACACGACGGGTGATATTGCAGCCATAGACGAAGATGGATTCATTTTCATTACAGACCGCCTGGCCCGTTTCAGCAAAATCGGCGGGGAAATGATTCCTCATATCCGTATTGAAGAATCCATGCACCAGCTTCTGGGACTCACGGAACAGGCACTGGTTATCACCGGAGTACCCGATGACACCCGTGGTGAACGACTCATTGTCCTCCATACACTGGAAGAAGAAGACCTGGCGCAATTGAAACAAAGGGTCAATGAAAGCGATTTACCCAATTTGTGGCGACCCCGTGCCAATGATTATTTCCATCTCGAAGAAATCCCTGTCCTCGGTACGGGCAAAATAGATATCCAGGCCGTAAAAAACAAAGCATTGGTTCTGACCGGAAAAAAAGAGTAGATTTTATCTCTGTCAGTACTTGTCCTGGCTGATTATGCTATGATTCCGGGAAAGTGTATTGTCATTTCTCTGATGCAAAAGGATATCGCCCATACACCATGGCCCAGGTCAGCCTCCAGAATATAAGCAAAGTTTTTCCCGGCAATATTCAAGCCCTGCACAGTTCTTCGCTGGATATCAAAGACGGTGAATTTCTCGTACTCGTGGGACCGTCGGGGTGCGGCAAATCAACACTTCTGCGGCTCATTGCAGGATTGGAAGAATGCAGTACCGGTGAGATCTTCATAGACGGGAAGAAGATGAATGATGTCCCCCCGAAAGCCCGGGATATCGCCATGGTTTTTCAAAACTATGCGCTCTACCCGCATATGACAGTCTACAAGAATCTTGCCTTCGGACTTTCCATGCGCCACATGCCGAAGCAGGAAATAGACCGCCGTGTCCGGGAAGGAGCCGAACTTCTGGAAATATCGGAGTTTCTCCATAGAAAACCCGCTGCTTTATCGGGCGGACAACGGCAAAGGGTAGCGCTGGGGCGGGCGCTCGTGAGAGATCCGAAGGTGTTTCTTTTTGATGAGCCCCTCTCCAATCTGGATGCGAAGTTGCGCACACAAATGCGTACGGAAATCATGCATCTTCATGGACGGTTGAAGTCCACCATGATTTATGTGACCCACGATCAGACAGAAGCCATGACCATGGGCGATCGTATTGTTGTATTGCTGGATGGAAAAATTCAGCAGGTTGACACCCCCTTGAATGTCTATCGCAATCCCGCCAACAGTTTTGTAGCCGAGTTTATAGGGTCACCGCCCATCAATTTCTTTTCAGGAACACTCCATACAGAAGGTGACCGGCTCTATTTTCAAAGCGAGGAAATCAGCAACAGACTTGCCCTGGAGCAAAGCCCGGGTGAAGTGCCGCAGCCGAGAAACAACAGTCCTGTACTTCTCGGTATCCGTCCGGAGAACCTGCATCTCTGCAATCCGGATACTTCTACTGACAAAGCGTTGGAACCAGGACAAATTGATCTGGTGGAAATGCTCGGTTCAGAATCCATCCTCCATATAAAAAAAGGAAACCGCATTATCCGGATAAAGACACAATCTTCTCCCGCCTGTTCTCCCGGAGATAAGTGCTCTTTTTCTTTTGATATGACGAAAGCGCTTTTCTTCGACAAAACAGACCTCACCCGACTTTTTTAGAAACCAAAGGAATAAGGACAGAACAATGTCTCCTGGCAAAAGAACATCCCGTGTTGTGCTGTCGACTTTCTCTCTTCTTTTGATTCTCTCCAGTTGGACCAGGAGTCCTTATCCAATCCCGCCTGATGTACTCCCTCTTCAGGAAACTCTCTTCTACACCGATGAGCCGTCTGACGCCAACCCGCTATGCACAGATGATGGCATTCAGACAGTTCCGGCTTTAAGAAGAACTGAGGTACCCTCTCCTGAAAGAGTGTATGCAAACCTTCCTTCCGAGCTGGAAGAGTATCTGTTCCAGTCCGTCCCCTGCACGCCCGATCAATTGCACTGCTTCACCAGAAACAGGGAATCAGGTCTGCATGCCTTGCAACAGGCACTGACCAGCGAAGACCCGGGTGAACAATACCAGGCCATCCGTCTGGCTGGAGATCTTCGTCTGGAAAGCCTGCAACCTGAGCTGGAGGCTTTGGCACGGAACACGCTCTCCGATTCCGCATTGCGTGCAGCCGCCTGTCACGCTTTGAAATTCATGACTCTTGAAGCGGAAGTGAGCGCCTCTCTTCTGGATATTGCCGAGAAATCGGATGATCCGCTTTTATCCCGAAGCGCTCTGGTGGCACTGGCCTCCTCTTCCCTCTCTCACCGCATCGATAGGCTTGAACAACTCCTCCATCATGAAGATTCTCTTATCCGGACTTATGCCTGGCGTTTGTGGTCAAAACACACAGAGGAACTTTCTTTCGAGGGTCTGGCACAGGCCCTGGAAAATGACAATCCTTTTGTCCGGAGAGAAGGCTATGCCGCTCTGGCTGACTGTAAGGCTCCACAGGCACTGACTGTATTGAAAACCCGGCTTTCTGAAGAGACAGATGACAATACGCTCACGATGGGCTTGTGCGATCTTCAGGCACTGCAAATACGCCTTGAAGGTCAGGAAAAATCTCTTTCGAAACTCGTTGTTGAGAAGGCCTCCTCTCCTCTTTTCTCTGAACAGCATTGGGCTTATAACCAACTGATGGCTGATCCGTCTTTGTTGCCTTGGGTCATGAGCCAGTCTTCCCTGCTTCCTCACAACTGGGGCCCGTGGCTACGAGCCTTTATGGCCGCCTTCTTCGCTGCTCCTGCTGAAGAGGAGTGTGAGGAAGGACTTTTTCAAAAACACAATGTACCTGTTCATTATGAGCATTCAGATTTCATACTCAGTCGCTATGCTGAACTCAATACGGACTTTCCTCTCACAGAGGAGAACAGGCGTATTTTTTTACTGGCCAACTCAGCGGAAGATAACGGTATCCGCCCGATCAATCATGCTTATAATCCTCTTACGGGTCGCGGCTTCCTCATGAGAAAGCACGGCTTCGGCGGCTCTGCACTGAAATACTGTCGCCGCATTCAACAAGAAATGAAGGGGCAATCAGACAAAAGATTGTGGGCTTCAGCGGGACGGATTCTTCATGTCCTCCAGGATATGACCAGCCCTCAGCATGTATATGGTATCTGGCATCCATTCAATACCAGCCTCCATGAAAACTACTGGACCGATTATCAGGAGGAAGTGGCCCCCCTCCTTCTGTCTGTTCTCCCGGAAATACTTCAGCCTTCTGAAACCGCAGAAAGGGAGAACTGGCATCTGGATCCCTTCACCCGCTCACGGCTGCAGAAACGAATTGAAGGCCTGGAAACAAGCATTGGAAATTATATAGAAAGCCTGGCCTGGCACTGCTATTACTCCACCTCTTATTGGGGAGCTCTGAGCTTTGCTGAAGAAGCAATTGAGGAGACACTTCCGCCGCTGACCTTTACAGATGGCACAACTCCGGAAAGTGACAACAGTCTCGCCCGTGTTCTTGACGGAAATATCCATTATCGCTGCTCCTGGCATGGCCAATATTTTGTTGCCACCGATCGCAAAGGCCGTGAATTTTTCTGGAACAAATGCTTTCTTCTCGACGGCTTCCGCCCCTGCTCCAACAGTTGTGGACAAGGTTCTGTGGATGGGCACCGCTGGTTCAACAAAGACCTGACCGCTTCAGGCCGGACGAGCGTTGCAGGCCGTTTTGTTTTTCTTCAACGGGGCTTTTTCGCCAAACACTGTTATCCAGCCTTTTATCCGGATGGCTGGCCCATGGAAGATCATCTTTCCAGATATCATGGCAATATGCTGATCCCGGCTTGCCTCCGCTATGGGCTGGGGCTCTTGGATGAGTTTTACAAAGAGTTCCTTTTCCCGGTGCAGGGTGAATCGGAACAAATGGCAAAAGCTTCTCCCCTCCCATACCGCTCCGATGTGACCGACGCCGCTTCCCCCGGCTCTTCATCCTCAACAGTGCGTCCGAATTTAACTCCTCCCTGTGAATCCACAGGCTTTCACGAGTCCGGACAATGGAATTTTTATAGAAATGGCCAAAGCTTCCTGGAAAGATTAGGCCAAAGTCTGGCTTTATTTTCGGGAGGGTGCCACCCCTTCCCCTGATGCCTGACCTGCTCTCAGCATGAAAAGCCTCCGGGAGTTTGATTCTGCAAGGCTGAAAGCGTAAAAATACAAGCAATGGTTCCGTAACTTTTTTGAAAGGAGTCCTCATGGTCAGTCGACGAAACTTTTTACAGACAGCCGCTCTCTCTCCCCTGATTCTCTCTTCCCCTGTACGGGGACAAACAACCCCCGGCCCCAACAGTCGGATCAATATCGGTATTGCAGGACTGGGCGGCCGTGCTCAGGAAATCGTGGCCACCTGTCTGGGCATTCCGGAACTGCGTATCGCCGCTGTCTGCGATTGTTTCGGACCACGGCTCAACTCGTCGCTGAAAGCCTTGCAGGACAAAGGTGTCAACTGCGCAGGCTATCTTGATTATCAGGAAATGCTGGATAAAGAATCCCTGGACGGAATCATGGCCATCACAACCACCCATGCTCGGGCCTGGGTCAGTGCTCTGGCCATGGAAGCCGGTTTGGATGTCTACCTGGAAAAACCCATGTGCCTGACCATAGCCGAAGGTCGTGAACTGGTAGAACGGGCGCGCCATTACAAACGAGTGACCCAGGTGGGTACCCAGCAACGGTCGATGCCCTTGAACAACTGGGCCAGTGATCTGGTGAAAAACGGGGCTCTGGGCAAACTGAAGGCCGCTTATGTGCCCGACTTTGTCAGCCCCCTCACCTGGCAGCCCCAACCGGCTGAAGCCATGCCCGATGGCGGCCGTGAGGACTGGTGGGATGTGTGGCTCAATCAGACGCCATTCCTCCCCTACCACAGTGACTTGCACCGTGGCTGGCCACGGTGGGACGCCTATGATGGCGGCGGCATTTCCTTCGGTGTAACAGGCTGGGGCACGCACAGTTACGATCAGCTGCAACGTGGACTGGGAACAGATCTGACAGGTCCTGTGGAAATCACTCTGGAAGAAGAGGTGAAAGACCGGCCGGCCTGTCCGGATCGCAACCGTCAGCCGGGAGAAAACGAAACGGGTGCTCCCTACTATGGCATGGTTCTGGACACCTCCGGTCCCCGTGCCCGCATGTCCATGCGCTTTGCCGACGGACAGACAGTCCATTGCAATCTCGACGGCAACAATGGCCCCGGTCTCGGCGCAGTCTTTGAATGCGAAGACGGTGTTCTCGAAGTCAACCGGGATCGTATTTATTGCAGCCGTCCTGAATTACTTGCAGACAGTTCCAATCCGGGCCCCCTGTCTGTACCGGAGACACAGCCCCATATTGAAAACTGGCTGTCCTGCATGAAAAGCAGAGAACGCTGTACTGCTGATATTGAAATCGGCCAGCGCAGCACCACTCTTTGTTATATACTTAATATAGTCCGTAAAGTCGGACGTGTGAATGAAACATTGAAATGGGATCCTGTAGCGGAACGTTTCACCAATTGCGACGAAGCCAATGCTTATCTTGCCCGGGAACGTCGCCCCGCTTATGAATTGCCCAAAATCTGATCATGGAAAAGAGATCGACTCATGAGACTTGGAACACTCCCTCTCTTTCTGATTCTTCTGACTCTGTTTCTCTCCGGAACGACTCAGGGAGAAGAAAATGGCTTTATTTCCCTCTTTGATGGTAAAAGTCTGGAGGGCTGGGAAGGCAAAGAAGGGGCCTGGTATATAGAAGACGGTGCTCTCACAGCTGAGAGCACCGCTGACAAGCCCTGTCCTGAAGCCCACTATCTGTATTGGAAAGACGGAGAGCCGGGGAATTTCATTCTTCGCTGCTCCTATAAGATAGCGGGGGACGGCGGAAATTCCGGCGTTCATTTCCGCAGTGAGGAGCGTCCCGATTGGGATATCTGGGGCTACCAGGCGGATATTGAAAAAGGCTTTGAATGGACGGGTTGCCTCTTTCAACACGATCGCGGCGGCGTGGTCATGCGCGGTTTCAAAGCCCATATTGATTCTACAGGCAAGAAAAAAGAACAGGTTCTGGGCGATCCGGCGCTGCTTCTGGAATCCGTGCATCAGGATGATTGGAATGACTATGAGATCATAGCCGAAGACGCCACAATCCGTCTGATCATCAACGGGACAACCATGTGTGAAGTGGAAGACCATGACCCTGTCTACTCCAGACGCAAAGGACATATTGCCCTGCAGATGCATCCCGGTCCGCCCATGAAGATCCAGTTCAAAAATATCCGCCTGAAAATATTGGATTGACCGCTTTTACAAGCAGTCAGATTCAGGATAAGAACCGTCGCCATTTCGAATGGACTGAATAATGCGTTTGCGCTTGAAAAAACATTTACAGCGAATCTCGGCTGCTTTTCAGCGGGGCCGCCAGTTTATCACCTATGATATCTGGCGTATCGGACGGCCCGGCGAAAAAATACCGAGCGGCCTGGTTATCAAGCAGATCCGCGCTGTGATTCTGCTGGTACGCGGACTCGTGGAAGAGACACTGCTTTTGCGTGCTTCCGCCCTTACTTTTGCAACGCTCCTTTTTCTCGTCCCTTTTTTCGCACTCATGTTTTATTTTATCCAGACTTTCAATCTGGGCGACCAGATCTATGAGAAGATGGATGAACGACTGTCCAAAGCCGTTGTTGCCTTGCGTCATATTGCCGACCCGCCGCCCGAGGAAGAAACAGTGGAAGGAGAAGCCGCTGTATGGATGTCGGCGCCTGTGACGGAAGAGTCCAACACGCCTGTTCTCCTGGCGGAATCGGAAAAGTCTTCTGGCAATGACGAGCAGTTGAAGCATCATCTGATTACGACACTCTTTCCTATTTTTGCAGAAAACACGGGTATTACCAATGATCCCCTGTATCAGAATCCGGTGAAATATCTTGTGAGTTTTGCCGATGAGGCGGCCCGGAGTCCGCGCACACTCGGAGTCTCAGGCCTGCTCTTCATATTGAGTACTGTCTTCGGCTTCATGCGCAACGTGGAGTACACCTTCAACCGCATCTGGGGAGTGAGTCGTCAGCGCAATCCTTTTCGGGTTCTGGGTCATTATATGCTCCTGACTTTTTTGCTGCCCTTCGCCGCAGCCTTCATGATGGGGATCAGTGCGGCTCTGGAGAATTCTTATATACAGGAAATACTGGGACCGGCCGCTCTTCTTCTTCGGAGCAGCCAATTCCTGGTATTGAGTTTCTCTTTCACACTGGTCTATTTTTTCGTGCCCAATACGAAAGTGCACATGCGCTATGCCCTGTTGGGCGGACTGGTGGCGGGCAGCCTGTATATGTTGAATTCCTGGATCTATATCAAATTCCAATATGGATTGATCCGGTATACGAACTTCTTTTTCGCCTTCGCCCTTTTCCCCATCTTTCTCATGTACATTTATTTCAGCTGGTTGCTTCTGCTCTTCGGGGCACTCGTTTCTTTCGCCTATCAGAACGAGAAGACTTTTGCTTTGGAACGCCTGGCCGATGAAACCACTGTGGCCTACAAGGAATCTCTGGCTGTACGGACCATGCTGGAGCTCTGTCATCGATTCAATAAAAGTCTCGAACCCTTGCAGATTAAAGAGGTGGCTGAGTGCTGGAATGTGCCCACACGCCTCTTGCAGGAGACTTTGGACATTCTCAAAGACAAACGAATGATCATAGCGACGGACAGCCTGCCCACGAGTTTTCATCTGGCCCGTTCCGCCGACTCCATCACTGTTCTGGAAGTGATCAATGCCTTGCGCAATGCCGGTGAAGACCCTTCCCTGCTTCGGGAAGATCATCATTACAAAGTACTGTACGACAGTTTGGATACAGCCGACCCCCATATTCTCAACCAGTCCATTCAGGCGCTTTCAGAGCGTCTGATCCGGATATCGGATGAGCCTGTTGACATTCAGGATTCATGAAGGTGCCCCAAGACAAAACAGCATTGGTTACAGGAGCAGGCCGCGGGATTGGCCGGGCCGTTTCTCTGGCTTTGGCCAAAGCCGGTTATACGCTGGCCCTTACAGCCCGTACGGAAGAAGAACTTCTTTCCGTGGCAAAGGAAATTCAGGATTCAGGAGGGGAAGCAGAGATCTTTCCCGCTGATCTCTCCAAAGAATCGGAAATCAATGCTCTCACTGATCAGATACAGAGCCTCTTCCCTGTCATCGATCTTCTTGTGAACAATGCCGGTGCAGCCATTTTCAAACCCCTCTGGGAGCTGAGTATTGAAGAGTGGCGCCTTTCTCTGGACACCAATCTTACGAGTGTTTTTCTCCTGACCAAAGCATTCCTGCCCGTCATGATGGAGCGCAAATCGGGAAGGATCATCAACATATCCAGTGTGACAGGCTTGAAAGCCATTGACCGTCAGGCAGCCTATTGTTCCGCCAAGCACGGACTCAATGGCTTTACAAAGAGTCTGGCGCTGGAACTGCGGCCCTATAATATTGCTGTCCATGCCATCTGCCCCGGAGGTGTGGATACCCGTCTTTCCCGGGAAGCCATGCCCCATCGGGATAAAAGTAACTGGATGACCCCTGAAGATATTGCTCAGACCGTGCTCTATCTTGTTTCTTTGAGTCCCCGCGCAGCTGTGGATTTTCTCAGCCTGCGCCGTTTCGACAGTGAGCCACTTGCATGACAGAAAGAGAATACGACAACACTTTATCCGAGGAAACAGCGGGAACACAACAATTTCTCCAGCCTGATTTTTCAGGGACGGATGAACTGGTCGGTGTCATAGATAAAATTGTCTATGAAAATGCTGATACGGGCTTTTTCGTGGGACGCCTCATTGTGGACGACGCATTGCCCATTACCTTTGTGGGAAATCTCGCAGCCGTTTCAGCGGGTGAGACTGTGCGTCTTCACGGGCACTGGGTTGAAAACGCCAAATTCGGAAAACAGTTCAAAATCTCCTCTTATGAAATCCTGCAACCCACCTCCAGGGAAGGCATTGAACGCTATCTTGGCTCGGGACTCATTGACGGAATCGGGCCTGTCTATGCCAAGCGCATTGTGGAGCGTTTCGGCCTGGAGAGTCTCACTGTCATAGCGGATACGCCTCAGCGTCTGAAAGAAGTGCCGGGAATAGGAAAGAAACGTGCCGCCCAAATTGAAAAAGCCTGGAGGAAACAAAGTGCCGGCCGCGCGGTCATGCTCTTTCTGCAAAGTTATAATATCCCTCAGGGACTGGCCATTCGTATTTTCAAACATTACGGGGAAAAGGCTGCTGCACAGCTGCGGAACAATCCCTATGCCCTGTCCACGGAGCTGACAGGGGTGGGCTTTCTTACAGCAGACAAAATAGCACAGCAGATGGGTATTTCTCAGGAATCCCCTTTTCGCATTGAGGCCGGATTTCTCTATGTACTCAAAGAGCAGTCCGAGCGGGGCAATGTGTTTTTTCCCATGGACCAGCTTCGGGAAAATACAGCCGCTTTATTGCAGTTGCCTGTGGACATGCTCATCGATCCCTTTGCGCATATGCTGGAAAAGAAAAGCATCATTGCCGATGAAGAGGCCTGTTACCTGCCCATACTTCACGGAGCGGAACAGGGCTGTGCCACCAGGCTGAAATTTCTGGTAAAGTCCCCTTTGGAACATGTGCCCATTCACACGGAAAAAGCGCTGCAATGGGTTGAGGAACGGCTTCGTATTTCTCTTGCCAAAGAACAGCGTAAGGCCATTGAGGAGGCTGTGCAATCCAAAGTCATGGTCATTACAGGCGGACCGGGCACAGGAAAAACCACCATTATCCGAAGCATTCTGGAAATCCTCAAAGCCAAAGGGCTTTCCTGTCTTCTCGTGGCACCCACGGGCCGGGCCGCCAAACGAATGGAACAGACTACAGGCCAGGAAGCAAGAACCATTCACAGACTTCTGGAGTTCAGTCCCCTCACCAGAAATTTCATCCGTAATGAACGCAATCCCATTGAAGCGGATCTTCTGGTTGTGGACGAGGCGAGCATGCTGGATATTCATCTGGCCCATGCGCTCTTCAATGCCATCCCTCCGGGCTGCCGCCTGATCCTCGTCGGCGACTCAGACCAGCTTCCTTCTGTGGGGCCCGGCTCCGTTCTTCTGGATATCATCACTTCAGCCGCAGTGCCCGTGGTAAAGCTGCGCACCATTTTCCGCCAGAAAGAAGAGAGCAGCATCATCAGCAATGCCCATCGCATCAATGAAGGATTGATTCCGGAATTCAATCAGCATGATTTTTTCATGATTGAACGAACAAATCCGCTGGAGGCTGTGCAGACCATTGTGGATATTGTGGCCCGACGTCTCCCGTCGAGTTTCAATCTCCATCCCCTGCGCGATATACAGATCATGACGCCCATGCGCCGGGGTGCAGCCGGTGTGGATGCCATCAATGCGGCTCTGCGTCAGGCACTCAATTCTCCGCAAGACTCTGAAGACAGCTCCTCTTTTCTTGTGGGCGACAAGGTCATGCAGAATCACAACAATTACGATCTGGATGTGTATAACGGCGACGTGGGCATCATAACACAACTGGATAAAGAGGCCGGTGAACTGGAAGTATGCTTCGAAGATGAACGGCGGGTTCTCTACACTCTGGATCAGGCTTCACAGCTCGTGAGCGCCTATTGCACCACTGTCCATAAATCTCAGGGAAGCGAATATCCCGCGGTAGTTCTCTGCCTGCTTCCTCAGCATTATATGATGCTGCAGCGCAACGTTCTCTATACAGCCGTGACTCGGGGTAAACAAAAAGTCATTATCGTGGGCTCTTCGAAGGCCGTCTCTCTCGCAGTCAACAACAATACCATTACGCAGCGCTGCTCTTTACTGTCTGAGCGTCTTCAAAATAAACTATGATCATTCCTCAGCCCCGGCTGGGGCGCTTTCAATAAAAACAGAAGGCCACTCATGTCTGAAAACAAACTGAATGTATTATGGATCTGCGTCGATGAATTCAGACCTGAATGTATGGGTGCCGCAGGTCATGAACTTGTGCAGACACCTGCTCTTGATGCCCTGGCTGCGGAAGGGGTCCTCTTCAAAAATGCCTTCTGTCAGGGATCGCCCTGCGCGCCCAGTCGCATGTCTATCCATACGGGCCGTTATGTCTGTTCCACGGGGGTGGTGGACAACCTGACGCCTCTCCGGGATGCGGAGAACAACCTTGCCATGCACTTGCGCAGTCAAGGAGTACAGCCCGCCCTTATCGGCTATAACGATTATGCCCGGGATCCGGCCATTTTACCTGAGGGACATCCCCATAAAACTTCGTTGAACTTTGAGAACGTGCTGCCGGGCTACGATGTGATTCTGAAACACGAATATGACAGCCCGGAATGGTATGCCTGGTTGAAATCCAAAGGCTATCCCGAGGAGTTGTGCAACTGGGAATCCATGTATTCAACTCAGGTACCGGAAGGCGATGCAGGAGATCATCTGCCCTGTGTCTACCCGGCCCGATACAGCGTTGAACACAGTGAGATGGCCTTTGTAACGGAAAAGAGCCTGGAGTTCATTCAAGAGACCCGAGAAGAGCCCTGGTTCCTCTCAGTGAACTATATCAAACCACACGGGCCGTATATCTGTGCCGATCCTTTTCATGCCCTCGTGGATCCGGCTGATGTCCCCGCACCGCTCCGACGGGAAGAGGAAAGCCTGAACAGACATCCTTATATGTCCCGCTGCAGAGCGGACTGGGCACAGACTGAATTTTTAAAAGAACAGGATTGGCGAGAGATCCGGGCCTGTTATTACGGCATGATTTCAGAGCTTGATTTCAATCTGGCACGGCTCTTCACAACACTGAAAGAGACCGGACAATGGGAAAATACAGCCATTATTTTCAGTGGCGATCATGGAAGTTATCTGGGCGACCATTATCTGGCTGGAAAACCCCATTACTTTGATGCGGCCATGCGTGTGCCCCTGATTATCCGCGATCCTTCGGCGCAGGCTGATTGCAGCCGGGGAACACAGAACGAGGCCTTGGTGGAGAATGTTGATCTGGCTCCCTTGATCTGCAATTTTCTGAATGCGACTCCATCACCGGAATTTCAGGGAAAAGACCCGCGTCATCTCTTGTTGAGTCCTCAGGGCGCAACACACAAAGACGAAATCTTTTATGAATTCTACTACTATAACCTGTTGCAGGATACGAAGGGAGTCGATCCCGACGCATGCCGTTTGTGGGTGCTCCGTGATCACAACTGGAAATATGTGCACTTCGGAGAGGAAAGCCTGGCTCCTCAACTTTTTGATCTGCAAAATGATCCGGGCGAGTTCACAAATCTTGCGCAATCGCCCGCCCACAGCGCTGTCCTTACAGACTGCTGCCAGCGTATGCTCCGTTGGCGCATGCGCAACGAGGAATACACCCTGGAACGGTGGGCCCGGACTTATCGATGAGATCAGATCACAGTTGTGAGAGTACCGCCAGCCTGTACTGCTCTTCTCTGTAAGCGGCGCTGTGTTCCGGTGTGAGGGGATAACGCTGAATCAATTCCTGCAATAAACCGACCCGTTCTTCCGGACTCGGGTGGGTGGCGAATATGGGCAGGCCACGACCGCCGCCCTGCTGTCTGTCCACCTCCAGTAATTTGTTCATGAAAGCGATCATCCCCTGAGGAGGGTACCCCGCTTTATACATGATATCCATGCCGAGGCTGTCCGCTTCTCTTTCCTGGGCGCGGCTGTATCGTGCGGAAATACCGGTGGTGAACAACTGCCCGGCGAGAGAAGCGATCATCCCGGGTTTTTTACCCAGAATCATTTCAGACACCATGTCCATACCCATCTGACGGGTCATCATCTCACCATGATGATGGGCGGCCACGTGGCCTATTTCATGGGCCATGACCGCAGCCAGTTCAGCTTCGTTGGAACAGGTTTTCATGAGCCCCGTATAGATATACATATAGCCTCCGGGCAAAGCGAAGGCATTGACCGTATCGGGAGCATCGATGACCTTGAAAGAATAGGGCACGTCCTGTCTGGGAGCTGCTGCGGCCAGTCGTCGACCCATTTCCGCAACATAATTCTGCAGGGCGGGATTATCCAGAATCTTTTCTGACTCTTCGATCTGAACGGCGAATTGCTGGCCCAGAGAGATTTCTTCATCAGTGCTCAGCAGATTGAGTGGCTTGAAAAAACCCGAACCGCCGGAGCCACCGGAACCGGTGAAACCTTCCAGAGTTTCGCAGCCGCTCAGGCAAGCCAGGAGAACAACAACAGAAACAAAATAAAGAAACTTTTTCATCTTGATTCCTTTTTTCAGTGTAATCCGTATTTGGTGCAGAATGTCCCGTACAATGGATGTATCCCCCCATAAAGGTATATAATGCCTGTGTCTTGCACAGTTCACCACCTTTTTCTGCATATTGAGGGTTCATCATGACGATTCGTTTGGCTGTATTGCTGTCCGGAAGTGGCAGCACCCTTCAGAATCTTATTGACAGAATAGCAGGGAAGAGCCTCAATGCTCAAATTTCCTGTGTCATCGCTTCCAAAGCAGAGGCCTACGGACTTGAACGGGCCACAGCCGCAGGGATCCCCGTCCATGCAGTGCCCCGCAAAGAGTTCTCAACACAAGCGGAATTCAACGAAGCCATCTGGACCATTCTGAAGGACTACGAAATTGATCTGATTGTGCTGGCCGGCTTTATGCATCTTCTTGATGTGCCCTCCGCTTTCCACAACAGAATCATGAATGTGCATCCGGCACTGATTCCGGCTTTCTGCGGTCATAAAATGTATGGCAATCACGTACACAAAGCCGTGTTGGACTATGGAGCGAAAATCACCGGGGCAACCGTTCATTTTGTGGATGCCATTTACGATAACGGCCCCATCATCCTGCAGCAGAGCGTTCCGGTACTTAACGATGACACGGTGGAAAGTCTGGCCGACAGGGTGCAGGAACTGGAACGGGAGCTGTATCCCCGGGCTATTGAACTCTATGGGGCCGGACGCCTGCGGGTTGACGGGCGGATTGTGCACATAAGCCCGGAGCCGGGCGCCTGAACCGGTCTCAGCCTTTATCCTCTTTGATTCTCTGCAGCACCACCACCACCTGAGCGCTGATCCCCTCTTCGCGGCCTTCAGCTCCCATATATTCATTGGTTCTCGGTTTTATGGAGATCTTTTCTTCCTCGAGACCCGTAGCCGCCGCCAGTGCTCTGATCATCTCCGCCACAAAAGGTTGCAACTTCGGCCGCTGTGCCACGAGATTGGAATCCACCTGCAACGGCCGATATCCTTTTTCAGCCACACGGGCAACAACAGTGCGCAGCAATTCCATACTGTCGGCATCTTTATATTTCGGATCCGAGTCGGGAAAGAGCACACCGATATTGGGCAGACCGGCCGCACCGAGCAGGGCATCACAGAGGGCATGGCACAGCACATCTCCATCAGAATGGGCTTCAAAGCCTTTTTCATGGGGAATGAGAACGCCCCCGATGATCAGCTTTCGGCCAGCCACGAGACGGTGTATATCGTAACCGATTCCAATGCGGTTCATGGGCATTCCTTTTGCATTTTATAGGCTGCATAATTCAGATCTTCAGGCGTGGTGATTTTAAAATTATCTCCATGGCCCGGAACGATTTTCACTTTGCCGCCGTAATAACGAATGAGAGAAGCATCATCGGTAAATTGTTTTCCCTCTGACAAAGCCCTGACATGGGCGGAAAGCAGGAGCTCTTTCAAAAAGATCTGAGGCGTCTGGCAGGCCCACAATTGTCTGCGATCGGGCGTGTCTGTCAGAAATCCATCCTCATTCACCATCAGGATCGTATCGCTAACGGGAACAGCCAAGGTAGACGCTCCCCATTCTCTGCATGCTTCAATACCTGCACGGACAGTATCCGGCGACACAAAAGGCCGTGCTGCATCGTGAAGAATCACTATTTCCGCATCGGCTTCCAAGGAGGTCAGGGCATTCCGGACTGACTCCTGACGTTCAGCACCGCCCGCTACAAGAAGAACATTCATATCCCGACAGGCCCGGTTAAATTCCTCATAAAATGTTTCGGGAAAAACTACAATGGCCGGGAGCTCTGTAAAAAAGGAAGACAGGCCTTGCAATGTATGACGGATAAGCGTTGTTCCGTTGATTTCGACCAGTGCTTTGGGCCGAGACATGCCGAGCCGCTCCCCCATCCCGGCCGCTGGAATAACTGTCTGTACTTTCATCAGGTCAGATTGTGAAAGCGCGTGAAAATCATACGCCCTGCTGAAGTCTGCAGAATACTGGTAACGAGCACTTGAACATTTTTACCCAGATAGTTGCGGCCGCCATCAACAACCACCATGGTACCGTCGTCCAGATAACCCACAGCCTGAGTCGGCTCTTTGCCTTCTTTCATGAGCTTCACTTCCATGAGCTCATCGGGGAGCACGGCCGGCTTGAGAGCATTGGCCAGGTCATTGATATTCAAGACCACAACACCATCAATCTGCGCCACTTTATTCAGGTTGAAATCCGTGGTCAGAATTTTGGCGCCATACTGTTTGGCCAGAACAACCAGTTTCCCATCCACTTCCTTGCTCGCATGAGGGTTGTCTTCAATGATGCTGACACCCAGAGGCGCTGTTGATTCCTGCAGGTTTTTGAGGATATCCAGACCGCGACGCCCTTTGGCGCGGCGGACAACGTCGGCTGAATCAGCAATATTCTGCAGTTCTTTGAGAACAAAGCGCGGGATAAGCAAAGTGCCTTCGAGAAAGCCGCTTTCGCTGATATCGGCAATACGGCCGTCAATGAGAACGCTCGTATCCACTATTTTAAGGGAAACAGGATTGGCATTATGCAGCTGCCTGTGTTTGACAGCTGTCATGAGCGATTCCCAGTTGGATGCACGGGTCAGTCCCAGATGAATCCCCGCATATCCAAAAAGCAGCACTACCGACACGGATATAAAAACCTGTGAAGTGATGTCAATGGATGGAAACCAGAAAAGCAGGTATCGGGAAATGGAATAACCGGCGAGCAGTGCCAGCACGATGGCTACAATGGCCGGGGCGAAGCGCTCATAGAGTTCCTGAGTGATGAAATACAGGCCCAACAACACCAATGTGGCGACAATGGCACCCAGCAATCCCCCCAAGGCAATCCATAGCTGCTGATTTTCAATGAGATGTCCCGCTTCCACCATATTTTCCAGAACAAACTTGCTCCAGATAAATCCCATGAGGATACAGGAGAATACGAAGACCACCCGGATGATTTTAACTAACATAATCTGTTCCTAATCTATTGGTATAAACACGCTCTCTTACATGGACTCAAGGCAGCGTGCAATCAGTCTGGTCAGTTTCGGCTCGGCCTCTTCCGCACATTCGATAATCCTGGCCAGATTCAAAGGGGAAAGACAATCAGGGAAGCATTCATCCGTGACAATGGACATGCCAAGCACTTTGAGGCCCGCATGAACAGCGACAATCACCTCCGGCACCGTGCTCATCCCCACCAGATCGGCTCCGATAATGCGCATGAAGCGGTATTCCGCCGGCGTTTCTAGACAGGGACCGGTGCATCCCAGATAGACACCCCGCTGTAATTTTATACCTTCCTCCAGGGCCGCCTTTTCCGCAAGTTCGACCAGAGATCGCGTATAGGCTTCACACATATCCGGAATGCGGGGACCGAGACGGTCGTCATTGGGTCCGATGAGTGGGTTGTCACCCATGAGATTGATATGGTCTGTGATCACAATGAGATCACCGGCACGATACTGGGGATTCATTCCTCCGGCCGCATTGGAAATGATGAGGGTATGCGCTCCCAGAGCACGGGCCACACGAACAGGGAAGGTCACCTCTTCCATGGAATAGCCTTCATAGAGATGAAAGCGCCCCGAAAGACCCAGAACTTTTTTGCCGGACAAAGTGCCTGCAATAAGACAACCGGCATGCCCATCAGCCGTGGCTGCGGGAAAATGCGGGATACTGTCATAGTCTATCGTAACAGGATTTTCAATGCTCTCCGCAAGTGAGCCCAGGCCTGTGCCGAGGATCACAGCAATTTCCGCCTGGAAAGGAAGACGCTCCTGAATACTGTGAGCGGCCTGATCAATTTTTTGGATTAAACTCATTTATGATTCCTGCACAGTTATGTTTGATTATAATATGAAACAATGTATAATTATTATGTAATCTTATTATGAAATATTTTATTGAATTAATTCAAGCCGCTCCCTCAGCTCTTTTTTCGTCATCCCTGATATTTTTACAACTTTATCACGAGAATGAAGCCCCACAATAATAGTGATATTGCTTTTTGCCGTTTTCAACAGTTTTGAAAGTGAGGATATAATAGCTTCATTGGCCTTGTTGTTTTCCGGGGTCGCAGTAACATAAACTTGCAGATCTCCATTGTCTGCAAGTGCAGAACGATTTCGAGCCGCACGGGGGTAAGCCCTTATATTCAGGGTAACAGCCTTCATTTCTTTTTTATTTTTCAACGATCTTTTTTCATCTCCTCATCTCTGCAAAGGACTCCCAGATTCACAAACCCACTATGGTAATATCAAAATAGGCTTGTCCGTTCCAGAAATTGTCGAACTGCTTGTCTCCAAAAAGCAAAACCTCGGCCATGGAAAACGACCGAGGTACATTCTTAAACACAGGATTCGCTTATATATTAAACGGCTTCTTCAAGCTCCTCGCCGTAGTACTCGACATAGCATTCGCTATGCCAGTATTCGCCGTCTACTTCAAGCGCTTCGCCGCAGACAAGTTCATTTTCTTCAACAAACTCGTTACACAATGCACAGTTCATGACAATTCACCTCTCTTTCTTTTTCTGAGTTGCAGTTGGGGTTGTATTTGACTTGTAATTGGGACTTGTAAATCTTGAGATTTATCTGGAATGGTCCTCTCCCTCACCTTTTATGACAGTCTTATACCACAACAGGATAGAAAAGTCAAGCTGTTTTCAAATTATTTTTCAGAGAGATTTTTTTCTTTTGGATCCTGATTGCTTTCTCCTTGATTTTTAAACACTGTTCTATTATGATAAGTCAATATGCTCGGTCTGTTTCACGTGCAGTTTACTGGTGGCCAACCGGATTATTATAGTACAGATGTTTTTAACCTCATTTATCAATAAGAATGATTCCTCCCCTGGATTCACGCTTGTGGAGCTGATCACCGCTCTCGCAGTCATGTCCGTGGCTCTGGCTATCTCCGTTTCTCTATTCGGCAACAACATTCAGCTTTCAACAGAACTTCGCAATAATCGTGTTGCGGCTGAAATAGCGGAAACACAGCTTTCGCTTCTGTATTCTCATCCCTCGCAATATCACTGGGCTTTCGACAATCCCGGCGAAGATGGCCTCTTCCTCATCACTCCCCTCTCCGATTCTCAATTGGTTCAATCCGGCATTCTGCTTCCTGATACGGTACTTGCCACAAAAAGGGCTCAGGAAAAAAGCAGCGTGCTCCATCGTTCTTTTCGCTGGATGGCCTGGGGAAGAGTTCCTTCTGAAACCTCTGATTATATTGAAATCACTCTTTCTGTTCACTGGCGTTTGTCCGGTCGTCCCAAAATGCTGGCTCTTACCAGCAGCATGCCCAAATATATCTTTTATGACACAGAGAACAGTCTTTCCGAAGAGGAGGAGATTGTTTCACCATGAGACCCCTCTTCTTCTTTCACCGATCTCAGGGCTTCACCCTTTTTGAACTGCTCGTTGTCATGAGCATTCTCGCTGTTGTTTCCACCATGGGCTTTGTAGGGTTCATCAGAACCTCCAATCAATGGAATGATCTGATCTCAGCACTTACTCTGGAAAAGGGACTTTCCGCCTGCTTTACGGAACTGCGTCAGGACTTTCAGAACCTTTTACCGGCTGATTGCTGTGACACCGGCTTGCAAGGCTTGCAAGCTTCTCTGGAAGACAGCCGACGATACTGGCGTGTGATCTTTGAAGATGACAGCATTTCCTTTCCTGTCAGCATCTTCAACCCCTTGAAAGAAGAGCAGGAGCGTTTTCTGGTCCGCTATAGAATAGTACGCAATGGCGAACAATCACGTCTGGTTCGTTTCACTTCGCCTCTGGATATTGAAAATGCGGAAGCCGTGCAGACTTTTGCTCAGGACAATGTACTGGCCATGCGCATTTTATATTCAGATGGAGACCGATGGAGAGACCAGTGGAACCGGCGGGAAATGCCCCTGGCCGTGAGGATCAGTCTGTCCTGCATGGATCCGCGCAATCCGACCCGGCATATCTCCCGGGTTGTGGCTTTTAAAATCAATGTACAATAATCATGTGAAAAAGGCAATGCTGTTTATCCCCTCTATTTGTTGTGTGAAGACTTCTTCACGGGATCGCCACGATTCCCGCGGAGCGGCTCTCTTCATCGCCATTGCCATGCTTGCTCTTTTCTCGCTGTTGGGGGTCAGCTACGTACGCTTTTTAATGGTGGAAGAAGACCTGAACACGCTGGAGGTCAGAAAGCTGCGCTCCCAATATTATGCGGAAGCAGGGATTCACTGTGCTTCAGCCTATTTACAGGAAACCCTTCGCAAGGGAGCCCTGCCGGTCACTTCCACAACCTATAACTTTCCTGTCTATGGATTGCTGCAAGGCACTCCACCGGAGCGGCCCGCACAGCTTGAAAACTATCACGCTGATGTTGCCGTGACCCTGGTTGAGCTCAGTGACGATGAATGGGAGAGCCACAGTTTGTCACTGGAAAATTATCCCGGCTCCGGACGTGCCTGGGCCGTGGAAAGCAGCGCCGTACTTATGAAAGAAACAGCACTGACAGACAGACCTTTGTCCCGGCATACGCTGACCGCCATTCTGTCTGTTGATGAGGATACGACCCGTATACTTTCCTGGCATACAGGCCGATAGTAATTTTCCCTGCCAGTTGTTGCAGGGCATGTGAGAGGAATTGATTCATATGGTTCCATCAGATTCCAACCAGCCGAGCCCCAAGCGTCCCAAGCGCTATACGCTTTCAACAGAAGAGGACCAGAGTACTGCTCCCTCCCGGGACAGTATCAACTATCCTGATGATAAACAGGCACTGGCCCGCCGTCTTTTTCATGTATCGGGCAATGTGCGTTATACTGATGTAACGCTTTTTCTGCGCCAGTTCATCATGCTTCTGGAGTCAGGAACCCCCATCTTGCGTTCCCTCCGTTCTCTTGCGAATCGTGCGGATAATCATGCGATCAAAGGGCTGATCAATGATATCGCTCTCTATGTGGAAGGAGGCAACACCCTCTGGCAGGCCTTTGACCGTCATCCCCGTTATTTTGATTCCGTCTTCGTGAATCTCATCAAAGCCAGTGAAGCCAGCGGAACCCTGACAACGGTCTTGCGTCGCCTCGTAGGCTACAGAGAGAGCCGGGAACTTCTCCGGAAAAGAGTACGGGGAGCCATGATCTACCCTGTCCTGCTCATAATCGCCTGTGTAGGCGCCCTCTTTGTCATCACCTCCTTTGTGGTCCCTGTATTCGCGGACTTTTTTTCACGTGCGGACATGGCCACACCTGCGAGCACACGTTTACTGATCCAGCTTTCAGCCTTGCTCCGCATCTGGTGGTGGACACCTTTCGCACTGGTGATTCTCCTCGCTGTGGCTTACCGCTTCTGGATTGCGAACAACCCGGCCCGGCAGATCCTGGCTGATTTTTACAAGCTCAAAATTCCTGTGCTGGGCGCAATCATCCATAAAAATGCCCTCGTGGAAATGTGCCGTACCATGGGCCTCCTTCTGCGCAGTGGTTTGTCCATGATGTCCACCCTGGACCTGACACGCAATGCCATCCACAACCGTGCTGTGGCCGAATCTCTCAAAGCCATGCGCCATTCTGTGGAACAGGGCGGCGGTCTGGAAGAGCCCATGCGCCAGGCAAAAAGCATCCCCCCTGTCATCACCGATATGTTTGTCACCGGCGAGGAATCGGGGAAGGTTGATCAGATCGCCGAACAGATCGCCGACATCTACGATGAAGAGGTGAAACTGGCCGTTGCCAGCCTGGGTGAAGTGTTGCAACCCATCTTCACGCTTGTGGTAGGCGTAGCCGTGCTGATCCTTTTCATAGCCCTTTTCCTGCCCATGATTACCATGATCGATCAGCTGGGATCCCATAGCGGACTGTAAGTCTTGCAGTCTGCGTTAACCCTTGCTTTTGTGCTATAATCCGCCATCACTGCAGCATGCGTTTCATGCTGTCCCGTGACTTTCATTCACTTCAAAAACAGGCTGTCACCTCATGAAAACAAATGCCGTAAAGATCAGTATTTTCGCTCTCTTTCTTCTGCTTTCTGCAATGCCCCTCTATGCAGCCGATGGCTCTCGGCCGGGAAAATTCAATATTGAACTTTCGGGCGGTCCCGGTTTGGAAATGGGTTGTACCGACCGGAGTGGCGACTTCCTCCTCAAGTCTCTTCTGGAATTTGAAAAACCGATCAGCCCCCGTTTCTCTCTGGGTCTGCGACTGCTGCCCATTTTTCTTTATGAACAGCAGAACAAAGGCGATGACACGGTATGGGGCGCCGGATTCGGTTTGGGGCTTCGCTTTTATTTTGAAAAAGAAAGTTATCGCGGCGTCTATCTCGAAGCCAATACCCATGCCCTGGGCCACAAAGGCCAGATCGAGGGTAACGGCTCCAACCTCAACTTCCTCTCCGCTTTCGGTGTGGGCTACGGCTTTCAAAATGGCATGCACACCGTCTTGCGATATGAGCACATTTCCAATGCCGGTCTGGATCGGCGAAATCGCGGGGCCGATGCGATCACCCTCGGCCTGGGCTTTACTTTTTAACAGCCTCTCCGGCACTTCGCTGTCCGGAAGAGACCTCCCTTTGCCATGTCACGAATTCTTATTATTGGTTCGGCCGGTCAACTCGGCTCTGAATTGATGACCGTCTTCCCCGGGATGGATGTCATCGGTGCTGACCTGGACTGCGCCGAAGAGATCCTCGATATTTGTGACACACAGGCCGTTACAAGCTGTCTCCAAAGACTCCGGCCACAACAGGTGATTCTCACAGCCGCCTTCCATGAACCAGCGCTTTGTGAAGAAGACCCGCTGAGTGCCATGCGTGTGAATGCGGTGGCGGCGGCGGGACTCGCAGAACTCTGTAATGACTCAAATATTCGACTGGTCTACATGAGCACTGATTATGTCTTCGGTGCAGAACGACCCTGGCCTCTCCGTCCTTTCAAGGAGACGGATCCTCCTTCGCCTCTCAACAAGTATGGGAGAAGCAAAGCCATGGGAGAGACTTTGGTCTCTTCCCGTTGTCCCAATTCATTGATCATCAGAAGCGCTTCTTTGTATGGACTGGCCCCGTGCAGAGGCAAGGAAGGTCGCAATTTTGTTGAGCTCATGCTCGCGAAAGCGCGGGAAGGCGGCCCCATCCGCATTGTGAACGATGAGTTTACCAGTCCTACCAACGCCGCCGATCTGGCGCGCCAGATCAGCCTGCTGACCCTTCTCGGCTGCCGGGGCATTTACCATGTTGTCAGTAAAGGCTCCTGTACCTGGTATGAGTTTGCCCGGGCCATTTTTGAAGAGTTTGATATTCAGGCTGATTGGCATCCCGTGTTGCGCAAGGACTTTCCTGACCGCTTTCCACGCCCCTCTTTTTCCCTTCTGGACACGACGAAACTCGCCGAAAGTGGATTGGATTGCATGCCTCATTGGCGCGACGGATTAAAAAGATATGCGGCTGCACGCTCCGTTGAGAGCTGATACAGCCGCATGATACTCATCTTTTACGGGCTGGCCTGATTATTCCTGAATATCAGGAATACTTGCCAGACCCTTGGACAGGGATTCGTCGTCCAGTTCCAGATCCTGAAGGCCGCCGCGCATATAGGCTTCATAGGCGGTAATATCAAAATGACCGTGCCCGCTCAGGTTGAAGAGGATGGTTTTGCTTTCCCCGGCTTCACGGGCCTTGAGGGCTTCATTGATGGCTGTGCAGACCGCATGTCCGGATTCCGGCGCCGGAATGATCCCTTCAGCCTTGGCGAACATGAGACTCGCATTGAAACAGGGATTCTGATGAAGTGCAACCGCTTCGATGATGTTGTCCTTCTTCAGGTGAGCAACTGTCGCGGCTACTCCATGATAACGCAATCCACCGGCGTGGATACCGGGGGGCACAAAGTTGTGGCCCAGCGTATACTGCTTGATCAGGGGCGTGAGCTTTCCTGTATCACCGAAATCGTAGGCATAAGGGCCCTTGGTGAGGGTCGGACAGGCTGTGGGCTCCGCAGCGATGAATTTCGTATCAAGGTTTTTGTTGAATTTTTCCCGCACGAAGGGGAAGGCGATCCCGGCGAAGTTTGAGCCGCCGCCACAGCAGCCGATGACCACATCAGGATAATCGTCAGCCATTTCCATCTGGAGAAGCGCCTCTTCACCGATAATGGTCTGGTGCATGCACACATGATTCAGGACACTGCCCAGCGCATATTTAACGGAACCGCCGCTCTTGACAGCCACCTCAACGGCCTCGGAAATGGCCATACCCAGACTGCCGGAAGTATCCGGATTTTCCGCACGGATCTGGCGTCCCACCTCGGTCGTGTCACTGGGGCTGGCGATGACGGTTGCGCCGAAGGTTTCCATGAAGCCTTTTCTATAGGGCTTCTGATCAAAGCTCACACGGACCATATAGACCTTGCACTCCATATCGAACATGGCGCAGGCAATGGACAGGGCGGTACCCCACTGACCGGCACCCGTTTCCGTGCTCAACGATTTGACGCCTTCCACTTTATTGAAATAAGCCTGTGGAATGGAGGTGTTGATCTTGTGACTGCCCGAGGGCGTGACACTTTCATTTTTGTAGTAGATTTTGGCCGGTGTCTGCAGCGCTTCTTCAAGCCTGTAAGCACGACGCAGCGGACTGGGGCGGAACATGAGGTAACGATCCATGACTTCGCCGGGGATGGAGATATACCGTTCCGAACTCATTTCCTGCTCAATCAGATTCATCGGAAAAATGGGCGACAGATCTTCAGGAACAACCGGCTTATGCGTGACCGGATGGAGCACGGGGGCGTGTGGTGTAGGCAGATCAGGCAGAATATTATACCAGGCATCCGGCATTTTCTTTGGATCAAGGTTGTATATATAGCTTCTCATCAAAAGAATCCTTTCGTGGTTTTTTAGCTTCAGGGTAAGCCCGAGCTGTTCAGCTCTGACCTGGAACAGGCACACTTATCCGGAGGATTGGCGTAAATATAACAAGAATCCCGGCCGTAATCAAGAATCACGGAAGAAAAACAGTATTCACAATCTGTAAGCAAAGTGTTTTTCTTTACGGAACAATACTTTTCAGGTAGGATCGGACGAGAGAATTACCTGTGACCGGGTTGGAGCGTACGGGCACACCGTCCGAAAAGGCAACCTGATACCCTTCTTTCTCCGCTCCAGAGCCGGGAAAGTCAGTGCTCACAATCTGTGCGCCACAGGACAGCGCATCATCACGACGGCGCCGACTCTCAGGCCTGTTGACCCGCAAACCGCTGTCGGCACGTACCCGGACAAACATATTCTTTTCGAGAAGTAACGGGATGTGTTCATTATACGGATCATCAACAACAATAAAAGCGCCGTCTTCCCTGTCAGGCGAAGAATTGACAAAGAGCAAAGGCGGAGCAGTCAGTGAAGAAGAGGCATCGCGCAATTCCTGTCGGTCATGAAGAATGAAAATGAATTTACCCAGACAATCTTCAAGCAGAGGCCAGCCTTCTTCTTCCAATACCTGTCGCAGTGTCCCCTTCCCCTGGTGGATCCGGAAGGGATCAATGATTTTATCCTGAGGGATCACGGCTCTGATTTCTTCCTGAAACAACTCCAGGATCTCAACGGGATCATCCCGCACAGCCTCGCCGGACAGTCGTGATTCCATCATTTTAAACTCAAAGAGAATCGTAATGGGCACATGTTCGGGATGGTCCAGGGACCAGAGGAGCATGGTGGCCAGACAGTCTTTCAATTCCGGGCAATGACTCCCCTCGTCCACAACAGGCACATGAAAGACTTTGAATCCCGAAAGGAAGGGATGGATATCAAGCTCCAGACTGCGGACGCCTTTATCAAACTGAATGTCCAGAGGATCGTGCGTATATTGCCATTGCCTGGCCCTTCTGTCCACGGACAGACAAGCCTCCATCAACGCCTCATCAGGCGCGATGTGATAACTGTTGTGCGTGCCAATAACCTGAATCTGATTCAAGCGCGGCTTTCCTTCAAGCAAAACCTCGGCCCCGCCATTACAGCAAAGGACTGTGAAGGTCAGAATAAAAGAAAATATTATTTTATGGATTTGATTATCCATAATGGTCTCCTCTATGTATACAGGGTAGACTTGGTTATTGTGGAAAAGGTTGCGCAGAAAGACTGAGAGGAAGAACTTTGAGACGAGGCATTGGCCAAGGGCAAGTGGACAGAGTGGATACAGATCTGCACAGCCGCAACCAAATGAAGCTTTTTGTTTAACTGCAATGGACTCGAAGGAATGACACTGACACGACGTTCCTTGGAACCA
>LSQX01396877.1_pt1 | contig 68199 bp, 73 predicted proteins | sample 654561 | NCBI WGS metagenome assembly LSQX01 (sample SAMN04489861, study PRJNA283612) | anaerobic digester metagenome | isolation source: 4 biogas reactors fed with cattle manure at either 37C or 55C with and... | place: Denmark: Kongens Lyngby | collected 2014
TTTATAAATTTTTTATCCATTGGTTGCCCTCCCTTAACGAAGATTTATTCAAAATTTATATCATATATTTATCACTTTTGTGCATAAAAATAAGTCCCATTTGTAGATGGGACTTATTTATTCAATAGATCATTAACATTTTCAAGTGTTTTGCTTATAACATCAAGCACATTATAGGTATTTACCATACCGTCTCCCCTCAACTCATGTAATCTATTTTCTATTTTTACACATAAAATATTCGTACTCTAATTCTTCAACTGTATCATATAATAACCTTAGCTTTTCAAGCATGGATGAATCCCCTAACAATTTAAGATTAATTGGCAATAAACCTCTCTATCGCGAATTATATGCGTTCAGTTCTAAATGTCGTCATGACGCGTAAATCTCTGACCTCGTCCCTTAATTCTTCTATAGTTTTTCTATATTTATATGAATAAGGTTTCGCTGAATATTTGTGTATTATACACCACATACCCGCTGGAGTTTGTGCATATAAATATCCTGGTATATTAGGTATTTCTAATATCTGATTATAAATATTTAATGGATTTTCAAAAGTAAAATCTTTTGTTAACCTTTTATACTTCCCATCTTTAAATACCATCACTAAGCCATATTCACTATAGTCTTGCTCTATTTTATCTAATAAACATTTTAAAAAGACTGGTATATGTAACATCTAATACAGTTTGTAGTTCTTGATTCAGTAGGCCGTATTTATTGCCTATTCTCACTATAATTGCTTTTACTTTACCTCCATGGGATGCCTTGGATATATCATCATATATCGCAGGTGTCTTTGCACCCGTTAAACTGTCATATAGTCCAAGTTTTTCGCCCTTTTTGAAACATATATAACGCAAATATTCAACTTTCATATCGTCATAGTATTCATCGATTAAGTAATCGACTTTCCCATCTTTCATTCCACGAGCTAGCTTACATCCCTCTTTTGTATATATTTTTATTAAATCATCATATAGTGTTTCGGTGCCTCCATCAATTGTAGTACACTCTGCTATAACTCTTAATAATTGACACCTATCCGCTATTATATTTAAATTATAGTCTAATAACCTAAATGTAGATGGTCTGGCTTCTAATAAAATAGCATCGTTAGAAGCTACAATCCTCTTGCATTTTTCTTTCCTTATAATTTTACCGTTCCTATCAAAAATAATACCTTCATTTTTATAGGTTCCATCATCAAATCTATATGTATTGTTAAGTATATAGTAAGGCCCTGCTTTATATATTGGAGATCCTTTTCCATTTATTAAGACACTACCTTTATCATCTATTAAGTACTGCTCCAAATCATCTGCCAATACAACTAACCTATCCTCTTCCATGACTTGTATATCTTTATAAGCGCTCTCTCCGACTCTTTTGTTACCTTTATAAACTGCCCAGTAATCATCTTTGCTTTGTCTACATTTAATATAGCCATGTTGTAGTTCTTCAACATCTTTGTACAATACTCTGAAACGCGCATCCATTGTAACTTCACCTCATTTATTTATATAGATACAAGCTTCTCAATTGCCTCCCTAATACTATATGGAAGAAACCGCATTTGCTCTTTCCAAGTCATACCTTCTCCCCTATAAGGCATTCCATCTGTTCTTCGTACGATATATGTATTTCCATCAGATTTCTTAGTTGCAATTACATAGTCGTCTAAACTGCTATTTACTTTTAAATTTGACTGTTTCTACTACAGCCTTAAACTCACTATGATAAGTTTCAAACTTTTCTAGAGATGCCGCATATGTAAATATATAGAATATACCATTGTGCTCTAAATATACTTGATGTACTTGCATCAATAAGGTGTCATCTGCCGCTTTATATATTACAGATGTTGCATCCTTACCATTGACTAATATAGTATCTGTTGATATATGCTCAAACTCTTCAAACTCATTTTTAAATGATTCTAAAATTAAATCGATTATTTCATCATATTTTAATCTATTTTTATTCCTTATATCTAATGACATTAAATTGACAGTAACTTCGTCCCCTAGACTAAAACTTGCTATTAAACCTTTTCCTTCTTCTATCTCGCTCCACCTCTCAGGTATTTTAAGTATTAAAGGATGTCCAGGAACTTCATATGTTATAGTGTTATATGTATTATTTTCTTCATCTATAGCCATTGTAAATAATTCATTCACTGGTTCATTATCCTCTATATTTTCATTTTCTTTAATGAAAGAAGGATTTTCATATTCTAGAGTTACATTAACATTTTCATTGGTTTCTGCATTATTAGTGCCATTACCCACATTTTCAATTGCTTCTTCAGCTAAATTATTATCTATACTGCTAATAAGGACGTTTGTGTTATTTTGAACTACACTCTCTTGATTATTAGTAGTTGAATTACAACTAATTGTAAATATAGTTAAAGATATTATAGTCATTAAGCTTGCTATTTTCTTTATACCTGACATAGAAACCTCCCGCTTCTAGTTATTTTTTCTCTATACACACCTTTCTCTATCACTTTAACGCAAAGTATATAGACATAGAATTTAATAAGGCATTGCCTTATAATTCATGTAATGCCTTATTAAAGCTTGGTGCAAAGTGTTTCATGAAGTAGTCTATCACAGGTAAATTCATTTCATTTAATGACTTTATACAATTTTTCTTAGCCCTCCTAAATTCTTTATTGCCTGATTTTAATTCTTCCACGCATTTTAAATACGCAGCTAACTTGTCTGCTGCTTTAAGTATTTTCCATTCTTCACTGTCATGTGGTATATTACACTCGAAGTATGGTTCATAATAAACTCTTAGTTCTTCTGGCATCATATTTAGTATTTGTTTATTTGCTTCTTCTTCCATTTCTTTGAAAGCTGCCCTTATTGCATCGTTATAATATTTTATAGGTGTAGGAAGATCTGAAGTAATTGCTTCACTGGCATCATGGTATAAAGCCATCACCACAATTTTTTCCGTATCCACATTACCATTAAAGTATTTATTGTGCATGATGGCTAACCCATGAGCAAGTAAAGCTACTTGAGCTGTATGCTCAAATACATTTTCTCTGACTGTATTTCTCATTAAAGGCCATCTGTATAAATACTTTAGCCTTGAGAGAAATGCAAAGAATTTGTAGCCTTTACTCATTAGATTTACCCCTTATTAGTTAGGATATACTATATCATAGATTATCAATTTATTTTCATCATTACCCACTCGTATTGAAGTGCTATTTACTATAGCCTTAAAATTATCTAAGTCTCCCCTAGATACTTCATATGTAAACCCAAATTCTCCACGTACGATCATCCTTGCTCTTAAGTTTGTTTTACCTATTTTCTTTCGTAATTCTGTCAATAGAAATCTATCTAGCATATAAGCTATAGTAGACTTATTCTTCATTATACCGTATAAACCATTATCAGATGTTTTTATCAACATATTTATTATGTCTGTCGGTAAATTTGTTTCATGTACTGTATGTTTTATTTCTTCCACGGAAATATTTTTTAGTATTTCCGCCATTTTATTAGCTATTTCCCTTACATTTACCTTTAATTCATCCGCTATATCAAATGCTGTTTGACTCAGTTTTCCAGTATCATAACTCCACCAAATTAGTTTTATAAGTAATGTATGCTCGGGTGTTAATTTATCTCGTTCTACATTAAATACTCTAGATGCTATAAGCATGAATTGTTCTCGCATATCTGGAATAGACGGGCATAGTTTATCTATTAAATAAGGCACCAAAGAGTTTTGTATATCTATAGATACTAAACAATATTTATCTGTTGGCTTTACTAATCTCCTAGGTATTAAGCACTGATCCACTAGATGATGAGATATACATTTATCTGTTGTTCCAGGATAAACCTTTCCGTCTATTACTTTATCTATTGCGGTTAGAATGTTTTTGTACTCATTCGACATTAGTTTGTATCTTCTGTATATTGTTAGAAGGTGCAGTAAATCCCTTTTGCTTTCATCTTTTTGATAGGTGTTGATATATTTATTGAGTGCTCTAATGCTTAAGTTATTAAGCTTCTCATTAAATTTATGCTTGATTGCTTCTATTACTCCTTGAGTATTATTTATGTCTATGTACCCTATAAAATGATATATTTCATCTGCTAGTTGTGTTAAAGTATCTTCGTATTCTGCCTTAGTTTTATTTAGTCCCTCCGTGTCTACATGTATTCCAAAGTATCCACCCAGAGCATTCTCTATCTCATATTCGCCTTCGCAGATGTCTATATCATTTAAAGATTTGCATAAATCAATTCTTTTTATACCAGTCATTAAATCGTTACGTTTGTTTAATATTTCTTTCAATTTTTGTTTATTTATATAAGTACCATACTCTTTTGTAATATTAAGTTTTATCCCATAATAAAGCAAATCTTTGTAAACGTATCTACCTGAAAATGTCTCAAATTCTTTTGTTTCAAAGAAATCTTTTAGCGAATATATCGCATCTTTATGTATTATATATAAGTGTTCTACCCCTTCTGAGGTAGTAAAGCCTATTTCACAGACTTTAATTTCTTTTGATGGTTTTACTCCATCAGTATAAGCTTCGATAGTGAATTCTTTTACGTCTTTTGTTTCCTGTAAGAATTCCTTTACATCCTGCTCAGTCCTAATGTTATTCACTTTTTTCATCATATGCTTCCCCTTTCTACATGGAAGTTTTACCTATACTACTTCCAAGGTATTATTTGTTAAGTCCTAACTCCTTATTAAAAAGGTTCTCTATATCTTTTATGTCACTTTCCAATAATTCTCTGGTTGAATTTATATAACATACACAGTAGCACCCACTTAAAGTCATGCTTTTATATTGAACTTTAACCTTTAAGCCTAAGCTTGCTAGCTTATTCATTAAGGTTTGTGATATTGTTAGTTTATTAAATACTATACATAATAATTCTGAATTACTTACTCTTACTATAGTCATCCTAATCTCCCCTAGTTGTTAATCTTCATCATCGTCAGGATTGTATACACTACCATCTATAAACAACTCTGGAGGTACTACCTCTGTAATTTTCACGTTGAATGGTTCCCAATCATCTATTTTATGCTCTAATACATCCGCTAATATAGCTTTTACATTCTCTATACCTACTTCATTAGCATAATTTCTATCCACCTCTACTATTATCTCGTCATGCCTTGTAAAGACAAGAGTTATAACATCCTCTAAACCTCTTGTCTCCATCTCTTCGTCGAAATGCTTTATAAGCAATGCTAAGATGTCTACTCCTGTACCTTGAATTGGTATATCCATCAATACTCTTTGTAGTCTCGGCCCATACTCGTTTGCCCTTACCTTAGTGCCGAAGTATGTTTCAACTTCTTGCTTGTTCTTTTTGGCTCTGCCATAGCATATCCCTCTATATTGCTTAAACTCCGGTATCTTGCTGAAAAACTCGTAAATTGCTTTGCCATCACAATGTCTACATATTGCCTGTACTCCCATAAGGGTAGCCCCATAAGTCATTGCATTCCAGGCTACTTTCAACTCATTACGCTCAATAGGAGTACATGGTCTGCCGAATATCTTCTCGAAGACTGCTTCGTATAAACCTTCGCTGTTATTCTCGAGGATTTCTTTAAGCATTTTGATATTCAGCATATTTATCATTATCCAAGGCTCTTGGTTCTTAATATCTACTGATATTAGAATATTTCCTTCTGTCCTTGGCGCTATAATATGCCATATCAACTGTTTTGGTATATTCATTAGCGCAGGTTCTATATAATTTATTCTGTTCGTCTTTGAATAAGAAACTTTTGGTCTCAACCTGCCGTCAGATTTTATATGCTCTTTTATCTGCTCTATCGCTCTCACATAAGCAGATGCTTTTCTGTAAGTTAGTATATCAATAGCTTCCTGGTATCCTTTCATGGCTAACTCTTGCATAGCTTCTTTATTAGTTGTCCACTTGCCATTTCTACAACATGCCTCTACTATATCGTCATTTATTATATTCTGGAAATATGCAAGTACTTGCTGAGAACTATTAGGATTGTCTATCCCATATAAACTTTGCAGATTTTTTCTAGCTGCGTTTTCGCTGTTTTTGAGCCTGTTATAAAGATTAGCTATGTTTTTAACTGCTATACCTTCCTGCATAAGCTGCTCTATTCTATTGTGCAAGTAATCTATATCAGGCAAGTCATAATAAGAATCTATTATATACATATTAAAGCCCTCCAAATCATTTTGTATTATTTATATAAAGGAATTCTTTAAGTCTTGCTGCTATATGCTCTTTAATAGTATTATCAATATTTTCTTTCTCTACTAGTTTGGCTATATTACAAAATTCTATTGCTAATTCCTCAAAAGGTGTATGGCCTCCAGTATATTGCTTAGTAACCTTCAATACTTTGTTTCTATACATTCTTTGACACACTTTGCTATTTTTATACTGCTTTTTCATATCCTTATAAAACTGTTTCCAAAAACTTTGCATAGGTGAGTACCTCCCACAGCAGTGCAGTCCTCCCCCTCCTCACCTATTTTACCATAATGTTCTTCACATTCTGACCTATATTTGCATTTTAAGCAAGTTTCCATACAATTTCCTCCCGATATATTATGTTAAAGATATTCCTCTACGTTCTGCCTCAGCCATAAGAAGCTTGTATATTCTTCTTTCCTTCAACCACTCTAAATTAGTTTTGTTTATTTCTCTTTCGAATGATTGGCTTGCATAATATATTGCGTCATCACCACCAAAACTAGGGAATGATGGAAATGGTCTGTAACACAATGCTATGCCTTCTACATTCTCATGTAGATATCCTATCGTGTTGATAAGATGTTCATCAGTCATGTCTTTCGGATAAACTTTGTTGCCTTCCCTTGTTACCCAATAGTCTGCATCCAGTTTCATATCCACGCCTCCTTATATGCTATATGTCATATGAGTATCAAGCCTATGTATATCTAAATCTCTATAGTATATCTTAACTTCGTTCATGTTTATACAGAATTCCGTACATATTTCTCGTAAATACCTTAGTACTTCATCACTGTTCATTTTAGCATTTACATAATAGTCTGTATCAGGAATATTAACTGGTTCTTCTCCGTACAATATAGCATTTTCTTTATTGCTTTCTACCCTTAATATATTTTGCCTGTTATATTTTTGAACTCGGCTGAGCCAATCTTCTGAAAGTTTAGCTACATAACCTAAAACTGATGCAATTAAACCTTTAAGGGTGTTGCACTCATATTTTGTATTGAATATTTCTACTGCGATTACTTTATTATGAACGCACTGTGTATTTGCCGTTTCGGCTAATCTCACAACTCGTTTACTGATTTTTATATTCTGTTGTAGATGTATGTCTTGGTCTACATAAGAATATGGCTGTATATCCAAGAATACCTTTTTAGGATTAACATCCAATAGTGTTACTAACTGCCTTAATTTATATTGGATTGATTTTGCTGAACAGTTAAAATACATATAGTATTCCGTACCTGGAATTTTTCTTGGATAAACCTTTCTTTGCTCTGCGTTAATTATATACTTTTGATTCGATATTTCCAATTCACTATCTAGTATCTTTGCTGTATATAAATTTCGCAATAATTTTGCACCATATTTCTCATATAATAAATATATAAATGCCTCAAATAGTTGAGGCCAACTATCGTCTAGGTCTATACCACCAATACCTTCAGCTGATACTGATTTTACATAGCATCTTACTACATCTTCGCTTGATAGTTTACTTAATTTAATTATACCTTCTGTATCTAACGAACTATTCTTTTTCCTTCCCATTACCAAATCACCATGATTAACTTCTATTTATGAAATACTTCGCCCAAAAATCAACTATGTCAAGTGTACTTTTATTTATCATAATACCTTCAGTTGTTAGTTCTGCCTCACCCATATACTGAGCACCCATATTCACTAGCATAGCTGCTAGAAGGTATCTATGACAGAATTCCGCAGGATGGCAATAGCACAATAAAGTTACTCTAGGTCTAGCCAATAACTTAGCCCACTTCTCAGGGCTATTAAACTGGCTTCTTAACATTTTTTCTCTGTATTGTATTACATATTCCTCTTCTCGTATTCTACCTTCTTTGTAACCTAATACCATATCCCAAGTTGGGATAAATGCTTGTCCATCCTCTGGAGCTGACTTTACAGATATATCTAAGCCATCTGGCACGTTTCTATAATTATATATTGTGCCTGTGTAAACTCTTAGCGCCAATGCCTCACCGCCCCTTTATTATAATATCTATAGTCAATATTTTACCCATATTCCGTAATTTTATTATTGATATTAACTCTAATACTGAAAGATAATACTAGACAGGAGTTTTAAGTAAATTTTTCAATATATCCTATTTTTTTCTCCGTGTCGGTAAGTTTATTGATAATTAGTTCGCTTAAAGATAGTCCTTCCTCTATTCCGGGTCTTTTAGCTAATAAACTCATTGCTACGTATCCTTCAGTTAAATGAGGGACATTTTTAACTATATGGGTAACTAATCTCCATTCGTATCTGCCTGTATACTGTCGTGTCTCAGGATCATATTCTTCAAGTAACAAATAGTCTCCTACTCGATACCCTCTATCATCGTATCTTAAATCTAAATACTTCTTCTTTGTTTTATCCTTACTTTCTATTGCGTTATAATATTTCGGCCATGTCTTAAGTCTATGTACTCTGTATTCCGTGTCCCTAATGTTTAATATAAATGTGTCCTGTCTATCATCTGGTATCATAGAGTCTACAGCTTCAAGTGCGTATACATATATAACAAAATCTAGACAAGGTAATATAACTATAGTTAAAATAAAAATTATTGTTGGCAGTACTTTAAGACCTAACATATCGAGTATTAGAGCTAAATTGAATGCCAATAAAAACAATATAACAGCCAATCTCCGGATTTATTTTTATCATAAAGCATGTTTAATGCCTCCTCTATATTTCATGCCATAATATTTTATGGCATATCAAATTAGATCTTGTGTAATTACACATCAAACTCCACAACCTGACCCTTATAAAAACCGACTACCCTCTTTATTCCCATCTGTTTAATCATTTTTCTGCAAATGAGACAAGGTTCAGGGTCGGCATATTCCCATGTTCTGACTTCTCTTCCTACAATATATATCGTAGCCCCGATGGTGTCTTTTCTAGCTGCTGATAAACATGCATTTTGCTCCGCATGTACTGCTGAGCAAAGTTCGTAACACTCTCCCTTAGGAACATTATAAGCATCTCTATTACAGAAACCTGCGTCTATGCAGTTCGTCTCTCCACGAGGAGACCCATTATATCCTGTTGCAATTACTTCATCGTCTTTTACTATTACCGCCCCATACCTTCTACGTAGACAGGTACTTCTTTCAAGTACTGCTTCAGCTATCTTCAAGTAATACCTATCTTTACTTATACGTGCTTTAGTCCTATTAAATGCGTCAGCATCTTCAAAATGACCTAATGCATAAGCATCCACATATTGAGTTGTAGCCGGAGGCAACACTTCCCCATGATTTTCAGCTACCTTTTTTATCATGTAGGCCGTTTTAACCTGTCCATTACTAGTTCCAGCAGCGTATATTTGCTGTATTGTCTTGACTATTTCATTTTTATGATTATTATTCAACTGAACCCCTATTGCTTCAAGCTGATTTATAAGTCCCCTAGCCAACGTTACATCAGCATCAGAACTATTGTAGTAATACACCAATTCGTTTATCATATTAACCTCCGATTTAAATATTTAATAATATACCCAAAATTTCATTTTTTACTAATATATAGCCCGGAAAATAGCATAAAAAAATAAAGCCATGTATTTACATGACTTTATTTTATCTGCTATTTAACAACATTTACATCTTGCTACAAAATTGTACTGCACAAGCCACTGATTATCTGCTGGTATAGGCTTATTATTCTTGTCTCTACAAGCTTTAATAAACTGTCCCGCCTCATCCTTGTCTATTTGGAACCCTGTCATACTTTGTCCGTCATATACCGTAATTGTTCTTAATATTCTCTTAACTACTTCTTCTCCCAATACTTTCGTTGCTATCTCTATGTTAGCAGGTTGCTCAAATCTGAAATAAACTGGCAATCCTTTTATATATCCGCTTCTTGTATGGTTATTTATCATTATAGCTTTGTACCATCTAGAATCCATATCTGTATCATTCCTCTATCATATCCTCAATCTTTTCTTCTTTTTCTTCAAGAGGAATTATAACAAAATCACTATTAGCAGGATGTTCTATCGCATAAACTCCGCTTAATAGCGGATACATTTCTGAGGCTACTTTAAATAGTTTTGGTTTTATTTCATTTGGAAAACATCCATAGTCATATACTCTCTGTGTTCCACCACTATATCTAACTGTTTCTTTAGTGCCCATGTTATTAGCATAAATATATACTCTCGTACCTTCTATACAAATTATCTCTATCATCCCTAAATGGAACTCTGGACGCCTAAGTGAACCTATGATAACAAATCTGTTACATAACATTGCGTATTTTTTATCTACTGCTACTACAACTTTTCCATCCTTTTTAAGTTCTACTATTTCAATGACTCCTTCAATTTTCTTTGGCTGCTTATACTTAAGTACTGGTTTTCTCTTTGTTTCTATAAATATTCTACCGCTAGAAACATCAACTACATCATATAACCTTTCATTTACAGGGTATTTCGTACTATTATAAATGCTGAAAGTTTCATCTTTAATGCCTGCTATTACAGCATATCTAGGAACACTCTGTAATCTTGATAAAGCTAAGTCTTGTATCCCTATTCTTCTATGCTTACCGAATAGCTTTCTTAGATGTTTGGCTAAATCGTCAGGTGTTTCTATAGTTACTTTGCCAGTAACTATATCATACATATATTTAATTCTAGATGCAGTTTCGTAGTCTATTCCATACATAGTTAGCGCATTAGGCGTAACTTTACCTCCAGCTGCTATTATACTACGTAATGCGTGTATTTCTGGATACGTAAAGCCAAGGCTTAATAGCCTACCTTCATCTATATCAAACTGAGTGATAGGCGTATAAACTCCGACTGCTTGATTCCCCATAAAATTATTAGTCATCATGTTTACTTCAGGCTCAAACATAGCTTGATAATCAAACATAATCGCCACCGCCTAAATATTTAAGATGTATGCTCTAAATAGCATTTAACTGCTTCTTCAAGGGTGCTAAAATAATGTCCTTGCATCCAGCTGCACTTGTTTCTCTGCCTCTCAAAGCCCCAAGCTACTATATAAGGCGTTGGGTCTGATTGACCATTTTCTCTTAGGAGTAGAGCTACTTTTCCACTTCTGCCCCTCAACAGCCTTAGAACAGTACCGTTATTTTTTAAGATAACTGGTTTCAATTTTTTATTGGTAAATACAAACAACCCTGGCATATTATATTCTTTTTTCAGAGTAGATATAGTCGCATCCTTAGCTCTAATAGTAGATAGTAAGTCATCCATATCTTTTTGAGTGTCGTTGTATGCAAATATAGGCGATATACGCGCCATATAATGGGTATTATATGGCGAGTTTGGCTCCTTTAAGTTTTCTAACTCCCTCTCAATCCTAATAGCCTCTAACAATATTTGCTGCTTCATCATAAAATATCACCCCTAGTATATTTTGTTATATTTTATCCTACCTGTATAAATCTCCTTTATTTATCACATATCCAACAATGACTAGTGCATTTATAATTTTAAAATATGTTATTTATAGTGCCCATAAAATTCTTCTGAGAATTTCTTCACTATTCTATAAGTGATTTCATGCCCATAGGTAAGTAAGCCTCGCTTCTTAAAGCTACAGTTGATTTTTTATAGGGGTATCCCAATTCTGTTGGAGGTATGATATAATGTTTGACTAGCTTAAGAGATTCTAATATTTGTTCTATACCATCTGATCCAAAGTAATCTGAATACTGTCTTACTACATTTTCTACGTAGTCTATGTTACTCATTTTAGTCCAGTCTACTTTACCGTTTAAGTATTCTACCAATTTATCAAAACTCTTCGGTCCAAACCCCTTCTTGCCTTTTATTACATCAGATTTATCTCCACAAAGTATTTTGTAGAGCAGTAACCCATTATATGGAATGTTACACTTAAACTCTTCGGAACAGTATGCCGAGAAATTGTTAACGCCTACTGCAGTGTATCCTTTACCAGTCTTATATCTATTTATGCCGACTTTATTGTTAATATGAACGAGTAAATCAGTATCAGGTGTATATATTATATTAAAATCGAAATCATTTCCATAATTATGTATTAAATTAGCTATTATATCATCAGCCTCATACCCATAAGGAGTATCTATGATGTCTACTATAAAATTAGTTAAGTCTGGTTGTACTTCCCCTATTACAGCAATCTGACCACTATTACCAATTGCCCACATATCTATTGGATTTATTATATGTTCTACTGTATTTATAGGTATTCCTTCGTACTTATTCAAATTCAAATCTTCGTAAACTGATGACTGTATCACTATGGCCTGTATATTTGAAATTGGTACGTTACTGTATAAACCGTACTTTTTGGTTAGTTTATAGATGTTATGACCTGCCTTGTCTAACAATTCCATTATTTTTGATATACGAGAAAAGTCTGTTTCGCCTAGCTTCTTTGTTCTATTAGATTTATACTCTACATTATCTGCCTTTCTCATGGAAATGGCATCAAAGCAAATTGACATTGTCACATCGTGACCTTCTTTTTCAAATGTTTTCCTGAACCCCTCTATTTCCTTTAATGGATAATACAGATATGAGACGTCAGTTTTGACTAATTGAGTTGTACCATCAGGCTGTACACATGGTATATCTGCCGTTAGCCTTCTGATTCTATTACTATCTATTGTGAATTTGTATTTATAGTATAAGTACATGAAGTCCACTATAAGATGTATTTTCAAATTAACCACTCCTTAATAATTAAATATTTTGTATTTATAATACAAATAGCAGTATATGCTACTGCTATTTAGTAGTCATCACTATTTAATATCCTTAGATGTCTATTCTATTATAATCTACAAATCCATATGGTGCTATAAATCTCCTATGCTGCCATATATAATTTAAACTTTTCTTTATTTTCTTATAAGCAGCGGTCTTAATTATTTCATTATAGATATCCTCACCTGTAAACCCTTTATTTTTCCAATATGCTATTGGATTAACAGAGCCCTTATCTGCCAGATACATGTAAGTACCATCTATTATTATTCCGTTGTCATTTTTATCTAGGACAGCTATTGGTTTTATGTACCCGTATCTTGTCATGCTTATTACTTGTCTATCTATATCAGAGTTATTAAGTGATCTTTCTACGTCTACTAGTCTTAATTTAATACCGTAGTCTGTTATGCTTATTTTCCCTCTTTTATTTGTTGTACCATCTATAACTTCAGTTATTATTGTACACTCCAGTGTATGTGTATTAGGGTTATTCCACCATCTAATAGCCTCTATAGTTGTCTTTTTAAAATTACCCTTTGATTTAGTATCTTTATCATTGTCAATATACACTTCGCAACTCATTTCTGGTCTTATAGGCATTATCAATAGCCTATTTGATTCTATTTTTCTGAATTTATCCCTTAATACATCAGCATCAGGTGGATTTACTACTTTGATATATTGATTTAACAAAGCTAGTGGGGTTTTATTAAATAATGTTTTGAACTTCTTTGTTACGTCTATAGGTGTAGATATATCTGTCAATATATTAGTCGGATTGTTAGTCTCATCTATTTGCATTCCCGACGTTATAAGCTTTGCACTTTTTCCTGAGGTATCTTCAAATTCCCCTATCCTTGATTCTATAGTCGTTATATCTCTGATAAACCTCACTAGCACATCTGCTGCATTTAATTCACAATGCTTATTACACTGTTCATTACAAATACCGTTCAGTCTGCACACCATACTAGCCGCTCCTCCATTTGTATATTTATATTTTATTATATTTTACTAACGCATTAAATACTTCATTTATTACTTCATGAGGTTGTAATATAGTATACATATTTAATGACTGCAAATCTTGTACTGTATTAAAATCAACAGCCAACATCCCATAAGCTGTATCTATGTAGTCTATAGAAAATATCGGCAACCCCACTAAGTAATTATAACTTGGTTGTATTTCGTCAATAGATAGAATTCTTCCTGTTTTTAAAGGGGATGAATTTTCTAAAACTATTCTGAATCTTCTGCATCCTATTTGTAAAAACTTATTTGTTATTCCGCTGTTCTCAAAATAAGGAGAAGCTAAACATGTAGGATATGATAGCATGGCTTCGTAGGATTCCATTATGACCTTGCCTTCTCCTTTATGCTTAGTTACATCTGTATAAACCACCAACTGTTTATGTAATGATTGTAGTTGTCTAACAGAACCTATTGGGATTGTACTAACTCCTAGCTTTCTTAACTCTGCTATTGCCTGATTTTTAGGTAATGAATTACTATATTTTCTTACATATTTAGCTATATACCCTTCATTTACCGATAAAAGATCATAATAATCAGAAAAGTCTGACTCTATTTTTAGTTTGATGTTAGTCATAGACTTCATCCCCACTAGATTCCATCAAATAGCTATATCTTTTTTCTAACTCTTTAGTATTATTTTTAAGTAATTCGATATCGTCCTTGTCTACTTCGAATACACTAACATATAATCCATGTCTATTACAAAATTTAGCAAATATATCCCTATTTTCTTGTAACTTCCTATAATCTCCTTCTTTAAGTATCATTATTATATCTGAATTATAAGCTATCAATATGCCTTTTTTATTTTCAGCTTGTATATTACTGTTGTTTATTACCATCATCCTCTTTGAATACCCCTCTACCTAATGCTTCAGAAATCTCAGATATAGAATACATATGAACTATGGAATGTGCATCTGTTTTCCATATTGACCTTTTTCTACGTATTGATGTAATGTCATCTATAAAAACTTCATTCTCCTTATCTTCACCTATGTTGTCTAAATTGTATTCTTCATTATTGTTATAATCATTTTCATTATTAGTTTCGCTTTCGATAGCATCTTCCACAAATATTATATTTGCTTTTTCCTCTTTCTTTAGGCTGCTCATTAAAGCTTGATAAGCTTTATCTATAACAGCCTCCTGTTTTTCAGATACTTTTTTATATTTCATTATCGTATCTATTACTTTAAAAGCGAACTCATGATTCTTTAAAGCTGGGTGTTCACTATTATCTTGTAGTACTTTTATTTTTGAAAGAATTGGATGCTCAAATTTGTCAGTTCTACCAAAGTCATTAGATTTATTAGATTCAGTATTTGCTTTACCGAATTTTAGTTCTGCATAAACCTTTCTTAATATAGCTGCTTGCTTTACACTTACAGAGTAATTATTATACTGCATTGCTCTTCGTGCTATGTCTAAAGCTATATCATAATATGAATTTTTAGTATTATCTGGGCAATTATGATAAATAAATGGTATTATTTCTTCTATACTTACGTCTACGTCTATTTCATCTGGAGCACTATCGGGATACTCTCTTTCTTCCATGTTATCTCTTAAATTTTTCATTGCTTCTTTTAATTCTTCTTCGTTATTTAACCATGCTAAAGTCTCAGCCATAAGTTTTGCTGATTTTATTATTTTATCCATATCATTATCTGCATCTTCACAACCGCTTGCTTTATACATTTTTTCGTGCCCGAATATGCCCCATCCGAAGATGTTTAACATTTTTACCTGGTGTTCGGGTAAAAAGTATTGCTCTTTTACAACTAATTGTAGTATTCTATTTTTTATTTCGCCTTTTGTTGCTAACCTTTCGCCATTAGCAGTTTTAGTATAGTAAACTTCTTCTTTCGCACTGTTAACAAATTTATAGAAATTTGAAACTCTTCTCTCACTAAGCATGTTATAGGTGCTTGTAAACTGCACAACTAATCTCGCTAAAGATTGCCTCTTCCTTAGTTCCTTTTCATCTGCTTTATTAAACTCTGTATTTAGATATGCTACTATTACCTTAACTATGAATAATTCTTTCCCTAGGCCATCTCTTACAATTGCTACTGCCTTAGGGTCATTGTTGCAGAGCTCTATTATTTTACCGTATCTTTTTCTTTCTTGAACTCTCTGCGTATAAACTCCGTTTCTAACATACTCTATCTTTCTTATCATCGACGGAGTCAATGGTAATTTTACTGTTAGAAAATTAGCTATTTGCTGATTCCACTGCTTTCCAAAGACCTCATTTATTTCTGGGCGAAGTACGTTAATTATATCCATTAAGTCTCCATAATACCTTTTAAAATACTCCCCGAATTTGCCAGTATTCATTATAAATGCTATTAACTTAATTTCTTCAAGTGTCTCTTCCTGTACAGAGTTTATTTTCTTTAACCTTTCTGGCTCTATACCGAAAAAGTCAGATGCGCAGTTAACGCCGAATACCAAGACCTTACCAGTTGATGGACTAAATGCATAGTGCTCATATCTAAGTGCATGCCCAAGATCACAATGACTTGCTCCGAATACACCTGTATCAACGCAACCATCGTAAACCCAGTCTGTTATTCCTTCCATTATTTGAGATAGTACTTCAGCTTTCTTAGGTTTTGCCGCTAATGAAGTATTAGCTACTAACTCTTTAAACCTTGACCTGGTTCTCCATCTGAAGTAATCTTTTATTGCTTCAAACTGCTCGTCCGTAAAATTATCGTATATTCCTTCATTTCCTCTGAATTCATTCTTTTTATAATCTTCGAATTCTAAATACCAATCATTGGGTAAATATATGTTCATAAGGATACCTCCCATCAAAATCCTACGAACTTGCTTAATGCTTCAAAGTCCGCACCAGCTCCGAAGTCTATAATTTCATCATCATCTTCTGAAATCCCTTCATTGTTATATAACACTTCAGAGCTTTTATTTTGGTCGGTACCCCTATTTACCTCCTGTTTAACTCTTTTGTCAATTTGTTTAATTTTTATAGTGCTATCTGTTTCTTTACTATTGGTGAACTTATTTGTATTATCGTTAGAAATTTTATTTTGGTCGTCGCTACTTTCAAATTTTTTCTGCTCGCTAGAACTATATTTCATTGTATTATCTATTAAAATATTAGTCTTTATCTCTGAAATTATATTATCATAGGCATCTATTATGTACTCCATTACTTCATCTGCTTTTGTTTTTAAAGTATCTAGTTTATTAGATTCATAAATGAATCCTGTATTACTTATACCTAGTATACGACATAATTCATCTAATTGGTTTTGCAATACAAACTGAGCCTGTATCAGATTATCTGCTTTTTTCTCTATCCCTAATCTTTTTCCGAATAAGGCTAGCATATAAACTTTCATTGCCATGTCATATATGGTATCTATTTTATTTTTCATTTTATAAGCCTCTGATTCCAGCCCTTTAAAGAAAATTTCTCTTTCATCTGTTAATCCATACTCACTTGTTTTTGTTTCTACCATTCGTAGTATAGCTGGATTATCAAATACTACTCTAATCATATTTGATATGAACTCGCTTATTTTTCTTCTGCCTACTAAATTTTCAATTTTATCTATTATATCTTTTTCTCGTTCAGCATCAAATTGGAGTGTCACTCCAACTTTTATATCATATTTAGACATGCTTTTCCTCCATATTAAAATTGTTCTATATACCCTTTTATTTCAGGCATTATTAACCCAAATTGGAGTTTGTCAAGTCTCCTAAATCCATTGCTATAGCATTTTAGCCAATATCTACCCCACTAATAATTCAATGATTTCATTCAATCTATCTTTTGTAGCAGATACTCTATCAAAAGTATCTCCACTACCATACATGTGTATAACTTTAGGCATTATTACCGCCTTTGCTCCGCCCATGCTTCGAGCCATAAGTGTATCTATTTTAGAATTATTTGCTATATTAAGAATCCATATAGCATTATCTAGCGGTAACTTCATTGTAAACGCTTTTACTCCCATATTTCTTGTATCTATTGCATCATGCAAAGTAACTATTACAAATTTATAAGCTATTCTGATAAACATGTCTGCTATTGCGTCTGCTATTTCTGAGGAGCCTAATCTACCTAAATCTACTACGATATATTTATAAGTATTCCCAATATAGTTTATAAATTCAGTGAAATTAACAGATAATAACTTTGTTATATCTACTCTTGTATATAAACCACTAAAGTAGTCTAAGCAACCTGTCTTTGTTTCTACTACTCTTTGGAATAGAAGCTTTTCATTGTCTATTACGTAATCCATGCCTTTTTCTATAAGAGCTCCTAGACCTGTCCTCATTAGAGGCTCTGCTATTCCTGGCAATTCCTTGATAATTGGTTGCTTTTCAAACCACCGTTCTACTTTTGGGTTTACCATGTCAAAGTCTAAATATAGTACGCTTGAAGCAGATAGCTTTCTTGCTATCGAAACAGCTGTTGTAGTTATTCCATAACTACCAGAACCGAATACTGGTATAATATAACCTCTGCCAGTGTATTCACAATTTATCTTAATCTTCCTATCTCCTATAATCGCACTTTTAGACATGTTAATTACACTACTCTTAAGTTGCCTATTTGCCTCCTCTAAGTTTCTAATAGAATCATTAGCATCGTTTAATTGTTTTCTTAGCCTTTCATTCTCTTCTTTAAGATATGTTGTATTGTTTATTAAAGTTTTATTAGTCTCTTCTAATATAGTATTTGCCTCTATAATTTTCTTATAGTTTTCGTTATTTCTATTAGACGAGCTTATTATATCTCTGAGCTTAATCTCCATTTCCTGGAGTTGAGTCTCTTTAGTTAAAAGTTCATTATTTAATCTTTCGTATTTAGATTTGATATTTTCCAATTCACTTGTCAATCTTTTTATTTCATCGTCTTTCGGCTCATTTTGATTTTCCTGAATTTCTATCAAATAATCATAATTTCTTTGTAATTGTTGAAGGTTAATTTTTAAGCTAGCTATAGTGCTTTCTAAATTTTTTACACTAGCCTTATAATTTTCAATTTCAATATTTTTCTCCCCTAAGATTTTAGATGTATTGCTATTCTCGTCTATTGCATCTGATAGCATTTCAATTACTTTAAGTCTTACTCTGCATTCTAAGTCTACTGTCGATTTTAAATCGTTTATTTTAATATTTAAAGTGTTTATTTCATCTTCATATTGTGATATCTTACTTTTTGCCTCTTTTAACTCCTCATTTAGCTCCTGTATTTGAATAGTCAACCCGTCAATTTCTTCTTTATATCTGTCAGCCTGATTATTAACTTCGAATAATTCATTATTCAATTCATCACACTTATTTTTATACTGCTGTAATTCATTTTTTACTCGCTCAAATTCTTCTATATCTACTGGATCTTCTATTATATTAGTATCTCTATCTATGTTGTCAAGCATATCTTTGTACATGTCACGCTCATCTTCAAGCGCTTCCTTTATGTCAAGCAAGACTTTTACCCTATCCATTGTCTGTTCCAATTGAAGGGTAAGTCTTTCCTTCTCTTTAGTAAGAGTTGCTATCATATTAGTCATTTCAATTAAATTCTGCTCTTTATGTATATCTAAAGAATTTTCCTTGCTATCATCAAAATATAAATCGTCTATGTCTATCTCCTCTAACCCAATCAAATCTTCCTTAGTATCTATATTTGGATGCTCTATTTCAGTCTCAATGATATTTTCTAACTTAAGTTTATTGTCATCTATATTTAAAGCAGTACTAACTGTACCGCTATAGTTTTCCTTTTCAAGCGGTTTAACAATAATATTAGATGTTTCTCCTACATTTACACCTAAAGCATCTGTTAATTTCTTATGTAATTCTTGAATATCAGTAACTTCATCTAAGCCATCTATAGCCTGAATAAACTTTGCCGTATTATCCTCTTTATTTGCATTGTATACAAATACATACTTTCCTTCTGATTTTGCTTGGTTAACTAAACTTATAGCAGTATCAAACTCATTATGTCTTACGTCCTCTATAACGATAGATATAATATCAGGATTTAACAGTAAAAGTTTCTCTGCTTCTCTAAACGTTACTGCCCTTAATGCTTCCACGTTATTAAGTTTTGTATGAGAAGATTTTCCTACTTTAACTAGTACTTTTGGTACTGCATTACTCAAACCACTGTTGCCTCCCTTCTCATTAAAATAAAAGGCACCTGCGCCATCAATTAGCGCAGGCGCCTAAACTATGCCGATATTAACCGGCATTGGAAGCATTTGTCATGGCTGCCTTTCTTCTTGCTACATCGATACTTGCCCTAATAAACAATCCTGAGATATTTGCGTATCGAGGATTTTCGCTGTAAGGCTCTACCTCGATGCCGGGGCATACCTTATGCAATTCTTCAGTGATATAATGTGACATTGGCTGAGACGTAATGACAATGTTCATATTTTCATCAACATATTCACTACGCATGGAGCCGCCACCACTCACCACTATCGCCCTTATGGACTGAATAGGAATGTTTATCTTACGGAAGTATCCCTGTATCTGCTCGACTACCTGCTCAGCAAATTTCTTCTTAGCAGATTCCACATATTTGGAAATATCCTCGTAGGTGTTTCCGAGCTGTATTCTGCCCTCAGCGATTGCCATTTCAGCAATTTCTACGGGTACATCGAACCCGTACATTGCCCTCAGATCATCGGTAAGGAAATCACGGGCAATATTGCCGCCTGTCTTAAATGTCTGACCGGACTTCTCTATATATCTCATGTTGCTTGCCACAGCCAGATCTGTCGTCGAAGCTCCGATGTCAAGCCCGAGTACATTACCATACCCGTACTTCTGAGCTGCCGGCTTCGGTTTCCCGTTCATGTCGAAGAAGTACGCCAGCAGTGCCAGGAAAGATTCTTCATAGCATGTTACATTCTGCACAGTAAACTCGTAAGTTATTCCGAGTTTATTGAAGGTGACCTTATAAGTACCGCAGAGCTGTTCCTTTACATAATCTTTAGCACTATTAACCTCAACAGGTGGTAATGCCAAGTAGATATCAAAATTATCTCCCATGCCGTTCTTATGCTTGCATACCGCCGTGGCCAGAATAGCCGATACGTAGTTTATCTGCTGCGTATGCTTATTGGATATTCCAGAAGGCCTCTGGTTAGTAGGAGAATACCTCATTGCCAGGTCCCCTACAAGTACCCTTACAGGGAAATACTTCGATTCCTTATCAGTCTCGATTGTGACGTCAAGAGCACCTTCTATTTCAGAAGAGTAAGGCTCCAAATCGACTCTAGTATTCTGATCCAAGAATACCATATTGTTCGGGAGTACCCCTATCTTTCCTTTATGGGATACATACCGAGTACTCGAAGCACCCAAATCAATTCCTACAAATTCCATCTTCTCTTATGCCTCCATTTCTTAAATTTTTATAACACACAATACATTAAACTGTTAATTTTCTCAATTCTACTAATAAATATCTAACTGTATCTAATATAGTTACCCCATAATTGGCTTTGTTATTCTCATTTTCCTTTTATCAAAAATAATAAAATACCCTTTGGGTATTTTATTATTTATTTGATTTTATATAATTTACTGTATACTTATAAGCTTACATTATACACTTATTTTAAACCTAGGTAATTCTTCTGTCGGCTCACTTTCTCTGTACTGCTCTATCAGATCGAAGACTTGTTCATTTTTAATTGTTTGTATCATACTCTCATATCCTTTAAAACCTAATATCTCTTTTACGTTTGGTGGATTTTCGTCTATGTTACATACCAAGTAATCTTCGTTTAATTCTAGAATATCTTTTATCATGCTTATAGTACCTCTATATTTACTCCATTGTATACTAACACCCCTTTTCCCTAATTCCTTACTAATATCAGACTTTAATAATAAATTTGTATAGAATACAAATACTTTCTTATCTACTCCGTCGCAAACTCCAATCAAATCTACTATGTCTTTTCTCTTTCGAGTACTTAAAAATTTACCTAAACCTGTTTCTACTATAACTAATCTTGTAGGCCTAGTCTCTACTAACATATCTATTTTAGCTTCATCTATGTCAGTATATATTTTTTGTACGCATAAATTATATTTCGCCATAAATGACCCAAGATAAGGTATTTCTTTTTCGATTACCATATACAATGCCACTTGATTAGAATTATCATGAATATTATCTACTTTACATTGATTATTTTTACCTTTTCTAAATAAACTCATAACACCCTCCTATTTCATTACATAAAATATTAGTCTGCCTGGCACAGGTAAATTGTTGTTTCCGTCTATACCTCCTGCAGTTAAATCAGATTCTACTATTGTATAAGTTCCCCCAGGCGTTGAAGCTGAGTTATTTAACCCCTCGACTCGAGTATTCCATATGAGCTCCATTATCTGTTTTAATGGGGTTACCCCTTCATATGCTATTGGTACGCTATACTCAATACCTGCTATACATACGTTTGCTCTTTCATCCGTTGCAGAATCTATACCTAATTTCGATGTGTCTAAATTAGTTAATGATTCAAACTCATATTTATCATTTATTACATTTAATACTTTGTATTCTATGTTAGTTATTCTAGCATTATTCACATAAACCCTGAATCCTTTGTATTTTACATATACGTCTGGTCCATCATTGTTTATTATCATTGTATCTTGCCCATTTGCAAAGATAGATGCCAAATTCCACCTAGCTATTCTTTCAATTGTTTGTTTATCTAAATAAGTAATTCCTAAATTTAAAGGTGTCATTCTACTATTTGCATAAAATTCTCCTTGAATATAATTGTCATATGTCAAGCTTAAACTGCTTGGTATTCCCAAGTAAACCTTTAGATATTCTAGGTTTTCCCATATCCCATGATGATTACTTGCCCACATTCTAAAATCAGTATTTGATAAATATAGGGAATCATATATATCTTCAGGTGTATCCTTATCGTAAAATTTACCTGATACAGCTAATGCTCCAGTTATGCCCATAATATCTGGCATGTTTATACTTTTAGCATCTTCACGTTTATATGTTTCTTGAGAAAAGAAAACGGCCGCCTGTTTGAACGCCATTTTCGATAACATGTTTATTTGATTTCCCACTAATGCTATGTTTAGTATCTCTATGAATAAAGCAGATATGACTATAGCTACAATAGTCCCTATTAAAACTTTAAATATAGTCTTGACAGCCAACTAGTACCCTCCTAATCTAAATCAGGATAGTACCTCAATCCAGGTACGTTATACTTAATTACTATATTAGTATCGCTATTATCTATTTTATCTTGTCTTGCTTGCTCTAACTCTGCATCTGTCCTATAACCACCAAAATTATTAGTGGAATTTAAACCTTCAAACTCTCCATGTATTTGTTCCGTAGGCATTAAAGGCCAGATGAAATTATATTTTGCCTCCACGCCTATTATTATTTCTTCGCCGTACTGCTTTCTCTCAAAAGTGGTGTCATCAGTAAACTTTACGTTACTTAGAACTCCAGTTTCTAAGCTATTTGTCATGTAATATTGTAGAGTAGATTGCTCATTTGGAGGTATGTAATTATTTTCAACACCAGTTTGCAATGCTACATAGGATACCCCTAATAATTTCATATAAGACAATAGAAAAGCAAATACATTAAATACTGCATAGCTCGCTAATATAATAATTGGTACTTTAATGAGCGTTTTAAATATAGTCTTAACGCCATCTCCCATAATTACGCCTCCTAGTATAAAAGAAAAGCGCCAATATGGTTTAATTGGCGCTTATAAAACTCACTTTAGTTAAAACCTTCAACAGTAGTGAGTTCACCTTCTGCGGTACCGCCAGGAGTATATGCGCCAGGGTCAGTTCCAACGGAATTACCACTAATACTGTCTCCGTTGAAATTGAAGTTCAACCCTGTAGCCTTAAATATTGCTCCTTCTACCGCATTTATTACCTGAGCTGTTATGTTAGGTAACAAACTATTTAATACGATTGCCCCTATTAACACTAATGTCACTACCGTTATTAGTGTTACGAATATTTTCCTAACCATTTTTTAAACCTCCCTTTACTTTAATACTACTATATGTAACTTTAAGTATTTATTTAAGACCTAATAATACCTTTATCAATGATAAATCCGGCAGATATATTGCCATTGCGCTTAATATCGCTTGCACTAATAAGATCATCAATACATTAGAAACCGCCCTAGCCCTTCCAACCAGTTTATTTACTCTCTTTTCCATTGTCCTTCGTTTAGCTTGTATTAGTTCTTCTCTAAAACCGATGAGTTCTTGTCTAATATCTCCACCATCTGCCAACTGCCTTATTAACCTCATTAACTTACATACTTCTGGTATCTCCCTATAATCCCTTGCTATATACTTAGTCGCATTATACTCTCCATATGTTTCTATATGATTAACACAATTATCAACAAATCTTTTCATTTCGTCTGAAGAAGTTGTTTTCGCATATGACCTTAATATTTTATCAACAGGAGTATTCCCACCTAACATTAACACATAGTGTAGCATTAAATACATGTCTGCGAAATTCTCTCTAATCTGTCTATCTTTATCAGCGACTACTGCCCTTAGTATTAGATTTGGAAGTGTAGATGTTGTAGCTATTATAGATATCATTAAAACTATTCCTAGCATAGAATTTAAAAACACAAGAATGAATAAAGCTAACGCTAAGAGCACAAACAATGTAAACCTTACTATAGCATTAAATTCCTCTGCCGATAAATAACGAGAACCCCCAGGCGCCTTTAAACCTGCTCTATTTATATTGTATTGGTAATAATCTGCCATTATTGATGTAATCCTAAAAGGAGTTCCCTGTACAAAATTTGTTAACTTACGTAAAAGTTTATTCCACCTTAATATGCTCCTATCTCTTTGTTTTAATTCCTTAATATTAGTTATTTCTGTTCTTACTCCCTGCTCCCTAAAGAGTGACCTCTTCTTAAAAATACTCATTATTAGTATTACCATTATTATAACTAATAATAAGTATATTAAAATCTTTACATAAGGCAATACCTTAAAAGCATTTATTACATAATTATTCAAATCGCTCGATTGCCTTGTAAACATTTTGACCTCCTCAAATTTCGCTAGCCCTTATATAAGTTAAATAGACGAATATTCCAACTAAAATCAATAAATCTATTGCTATTATTATTTGACCAATTGGATTATGTAAATAGAAGTTCCTTACCACTTCGAAAGCCGCCATTATACCACCTAAGAATGTAAATATCATTATCGCCACTACTATTATAGTAGCTGTTTCTTGCTCCAGCTTTTGCTTCATATTTATGCGCATTTCAGTTTTAATATTATTGACCTCTACTACGTCTTTAAAGATACCTATTAAACCATGCTCTTCTTCCAGTTCGAATACGATGCACTTCTTAATAAAATCGTCTGCTGTTGAGCCTAAATTGTTACTTAACTCTAGCAAGGCTGTTCTTATATGGTAGTTTTTAATCGTTACATTGTCTAAAAAATCTTCGAACTCTGCCCTTACTAAATTTGGCATCATGTCAATTGTATTTCTTACAGCTACTACCACTCCATCTTTAATGTTATTTGATATAATATTTTCTGCTTCTATTATAGCTTCAATTCGGGCGTCATGTGTTATATTAGCCTTTGTATACAAACCACACATGATACCTGCAAATGCTATTGGAGTTATTATTATAGCCATTAAAATATTGTTGAATATTAACTTACACCCTATTATCGAAGTTATTATAGAAATTACAACTACTATGAATAGAAATTCATAAGGTGTTGCGCCTTTCTTTTTTAACCCAAGATCTATTATAATGTCATTTAAAAACCTATATATTTTCACCTGCATTCGTTTTTCTGTTAATTTTCCTATTACTATATCCCTATGATATCTTTTTTCTCTTTTGTGGATTAGCTTACCTATTTTAGATATTAGCGTTTTTGTGATAGTTGTTAACAAAGCTAATATATCAATGTTCAATATCTTTACAACTATTATAGTTAGCACTATTAAAACTAATACTGCTATGCCTATAATTGTACCTGACTTATTAGTAATATTAGCCACAGTATTATTCATGGCGTTATTCTTGCTCCCTCCTTATTTTCTTACCATAGTTAATTATATTTTCCCCAGTATATGTCTCTATTTCATCATAAGATGGTGGTTTTAATAAAAAGTCATATTGGGATTTGCTTATTGCTCTATACTTTAATTTCATTATTGTTCTTTCACTTAGTTGCCCTACTCTATTGTGCCTGCCTCTAATATTTACTACTTTGCCGTATTCATCATACTCATGTTCATCTGCCATCTCATAAATAAATAAGTCATTTACTATTACTTTATTAGGATTATTGCTATCAACTCCTATTATTTCTGATATTTGTACTATTTTTCTAGTACCATCTCTCATTAGCATTTGCACTATTACTATATTTATTTTGTCTGTTAACTCAGCCAATACTAATTCAGAAGGCTGATTACCACTCTCAGCTAAATAAGCGGTCATATACCTTTGAATTGCGCCTTCTGAATCATAAGCATGATATGTTGCATTTATAGGGTGACCTGCTTGCATTATAATAAGTCCATTTTTGAATTCTATGTTTGCCCTTAACTCTCCAAAACAGACTAATGTAGGAGATAATCTAAGTATATGGTTTTGTACATTTTCCATCGTATTATCATTAGGAGATGGATTCTCTTTTTCTTTCGTTTCTATATGCAATACATCATTGTAAACTCTACCTGTTGCGTCCCTCTTTCTTAGGTCTATTTCAGAAGGATTCTGTACAACTATTGTACGTACATCAGGAGGAGTTGCCTGAAGTATAGCATTATTTGTTGTAGTTTTACCAGATGCTGTTGGTCCAACTGTCACAAAAGTGAGTCCGCCTTCAGGTAGTAATGCTAAGAACCTTCCCATGTTGTCTGATAATGTACCATGCTTTATTAAGTCAGGCAACTCCATCTTTAACTTTCTGAATTTTCTTAATACAAAAGCATGATAACCAGAATTGCTGGGATCTTCAGGGTCAGGTGATAATGCACTACTATGTACTGCTGCTACTCTATAGCCTTCCACTGTTCTTGCGTTTACTATTGCATCTTTAGGGGTTAATCTTACATCTCCTAGGAGTTTTCTTAAAATAATATCCTGTTGTTCTACTGAATCAAATGATAATATACGACCTTCCTTATCAGTTAAAGCTATGCATCTTCCCTTTTTCTCTACTTTTATTTCCTTACCATTAGCACGTATTTCATAAATGTCAGGGTCTAGCATGGCTGCTGTCAATATACCATAGTCTGTTATATCTTCTATTAACCTGTCTATTAATTTATTAGTATCAGGTCTATTATCTTCATCTACATACCCCTCTACTAAATGAGGATGACTCATAACATAACTAATTATTAACTCTTTTATAGCCTGCCTCTTTGTTTCAGGCTCTAAATCTCTATATGTTTCAGACCTTTCCTGAATATATCGTCTGCACTCGGCTATAACGAATTCTATGCTTTTAAATATATACTCTGTTCCAATAGCCTTTGCACCACGTTCAGCTTGTATGCTTAATAATCTTCTTATATCCATGTTTATGCCCCCCCCTATAACTAGCATATACTAGATTATTTATTGTTTTTGAACCCTCCTATTTCTAGTATTCTTGTCGCTAGTCTGTTCATTTCATCCACATAAAATGCTGCGTTTCTAGACATAGATGCTCCTTTTTCACAGAATATTTCCCCTTTAAGAGCAGATTCTTTTATGGCTAACTCGAAGGGGAAATTTGCTATTACTTCTAAATTCAATTTTTCAAATGGATATTTTGAATAGTATATACTTGTTCTAGCATTGAATACCACTTTCACTTTATTATATGCTTCTATACCAGAGAGTGTCGCATTTCTTCTCATTCGTTCCATGTTTGAAATGCATGCTATATTTTCATCCCAAACTGTATAAATGTGGTCTGCTCTATATAAAGCGGTATTTACCACATCAGATTTTATATCATTCGGACAGTCCATTATTATCATATCAAATAGCGGCCTTATCTTTTCTATAGCCGCTTCAAAATTCTTTGAACATAGTTCTGTATCGCAGTCGATTTCATCCATTAACGTCCTATTATTTGCTACAAGAACTGATATATCCCCTTTTGATTCTATGCTTTCACCTATACTATTCTTCCCAAGTAAAAATGAAACTAAGTCAGGCTTTTCTACAGTTTGCTTTACTCTAAAGTAATTATGCTGAATAGGGTATGCTATGTTTAAATCTATTACAAGGATAGTTAATCCTTTCTTTTTTAAGGTGTATGCTAAATTAGCTACTATTGTAGATGTCCCTACTCCACCTGCAACACCTACAAATGCTATTAAGTTATCTATAACCTTTGGCTCGTGCCTTATTGGCCCACCTGATAATTCCTTTATAAGATTATCAGTGGTATCTGAAAGTATTTTGGATATATTACTATCACTACCATTCTGCCAATTAAACATTTCTGACCTCCTGTTTTACTCTATTCTTTGAGGCATTGATACCTTGAATTTCACATTGCTCTTACTCAAATAGAAGTAATATCTTTCTTTTTCTTCAGGCGTAAGCGCTAAAAGTAAAGTTGCTGGAGTAGTTCTCTCCTGAAATGATTGTGTAGCTTCTAACTTTGCCTGGTCCCAAATAGATAATCGTTCGTAGTTTGAATAAATATCTAAAATTGATTCACCCTTGCTGTTTAACAAATCAGCTATCATTATATCTCCAAAGACTGTCTCGCTCTGATAGATTTCAACTGTATTGTTTACAATACCTCCAAAGCCATCACTCTCTGGTACAGTCACTTTTTCAGTGAAAATTGCCTGTATATTTAGCCTATCCCCTGGCTTTAAGAATGTTTTAAATGCATCAAGTTCTCCCCTTGCTATTTCTAATGGCACTAGCTCTTTACCAGGGAAACTATATAATACATTATCCGTATTATCTACCCTTCTTTTGATGAAACTCCTATATTCAGCATAAGTATCTTTCTGTAATGGATATGCTGCAAATGAATTCAATATTTGATTTCTCTCTTCCCAAAGTATTAGCCTTCTTTTCTTTTGTCCATTAGAATCCACTACCGCATATTTCTCAAATTCACCTTCTAATATATCATATGGTTTAAGTAAATCTTCTGTTATAACTTGGTTCTTATAAACTGGTTTTGCTATCATTACAATGGTGACTGTCCTTTCAGCCTGCTCCCCTATTTGCATTACCCACATTATTAGCCCAGCTGTTATACCTATAATTAGTAACAATAGCAATAGTTTTCTTGCTTGATTAGCCCTTGGTCTATTTATCCCTACACCTGTAGTGTTTGATTTATTTTTAGCTATTTTCATAGTACATTGATGCCTCCTCAATCTTTAATATTTCTAACATATATGTTTACATCTCCGCTGTATTCTATATAAATCTCCACAAATTTAGTATTGATAGTTTCAAATGAAATACATGTTAAACCAAATATTCTATATTTGTGTGCTGAGCCTTTCTGCTCTATAAACTGCAAATTCCTCGATAAAGCTACAATGCTTATCGATTCTTCACTTGACAACTTAGAATTTGCTACTGCTAGTTGCCACAGCAAACCTTGTCTTTTGAATTCGTCTATATCTGATATGTGGTACTTTCCTCTTTCATGTAAGGGGATATCATCCCCCATTGTGACATATGGCCTAGTGTCTACACTAGATTCTATAGTTGGTAATTGCTCTAGTATTTGTTTCAATTCATTTACTTTAACCTTAAACCCAAAAGCTGTTTTATGCCCTTGAGCATAAATACCTTCTCTATAATCCTCAAAGAATTTTCTATAGTCCACATCAGCTAGCCTACCCCTAAAACTGCCCTCAGCTATTCCATCTATGACTAAATAAACTGCTGCGTTTTTATTTGTCTCTTCACACAACCTTGTAGCTAGTACGCCACAATAACTTTTACTTATACCAGTATTTGTTATATCCTTAACTACATATGTATCGTACAATTCTGTATTGTCTAAATAACTATCCATTACCGCCTTTTGTGAATCCTTAAAAATCTCTAATTTCCGTATATCATGAGGTCTGTTTAATATTATATCAAGTGCCATAGCGGATTCTCCAGCCCTTATGGCTCTGTTAAGCATAGGAGCTAATGTAAAGTTTATAAAGGATTTGCTCAAGTACTTAGCCCACGGATTTAGTTCGTTCATAATGATTTTTAAACTTGGCTCTATATCTAAGCTATGGACTGTTTTCTCCATATAATATTGATTTCTGCTATTTGATAATGGTACAACATCAGTTAATAATGTTATACCTACCCATTGATATAGCATAGCCGTTTCTAGTATATCAGATGTATTATAAGCTAATTGGTATAAACGTAATAATTCATAAAGAACTAAACCACCTGACATTCTCTCCTCAGCATAATATGGCTTTACATATTCCTTTGCTCCCCCTAAATTATTACTTATAAATTCATTTATCGCTCCTACATCTAAATTGTCTATCATGTTGTTAACTATTACATATTCGCCACCTACTGTTTTTCCACTTAGTTCATTATGTAATACTTCATGGTGGTCTACTACCAATACATCGCAATTCATTTGTTTAATATAATCTATATCATTAGTACCAGAGTCTAATATTATAAGTAAACCTGTATTAGACTTGGCAAAATAGTCCACATGCCTCTGAGATACTCCATGGTCTTTTTCTCTATTGATTAAAAAGCCCGCCCTGCTAAGAGCACCCTGAGACAGCAAGAACTTATATAATATATAAGTGGAGCCTATTCCATCAATATCAACGTCTCCATGACCAGCTATAGGCTTATCCCCAGTTATATGTTTATGTAACATTTTTAATGCTTTATCAGCATTGAAAAATGCTATATAGTCAGGTTTTTCAACCTTTTTATTACCTACTACAGCATCATAGTCATCTACTCTGTCAGCTATAAATGTATACATCAAACCTTATCCTTCCGTTTTATATTTAATATAGCTATTATCTGTTATATAACAAGCCTATTAAATGTTATATTTTTTACATTTAATAATAGAAAAATTGCTTAATCTATCGTCGATTAAGCGATTTTCTATTGCATATCTACAAGTTGTATTTGATTTACTATATTTATATAGTGTTTATTGTTCCATATTTTTAAGCTCTTACTTAGAACTATCTGGTTTTATGTTTTTGATTGTCCCATAAACTGTTCTGTTTGGTAGCTTAACATAAGCTGCATAATAGTATTTCTTTCCTGTGGTATCTCCTAACTCTATAGTCATTGTATAATTACGTCTTAGTTGCCCTACTCCATCATAGTTGACATACTCTACCCAGCCTTGTGACATATTTACTACACTAGGCGCTGGACTATTTTCTGGCAACTCTAATATTACTACGCCATTTTCTATAATTGGCATGATTCCTTCTTCAAAATCATTATTCTTAATAACTAATTTATTGGATGACTCTATAGTTGCGTCTCCTGTCTTAATACTCTTTAAGTCTGCCCCACTTGAAGAACTTAATGATACTGTTGGGAATAATTCCTTCGTTCCTACCTTGCCTTTAAATGGTTTAATCTCGTTATTTTTCGCTGCTAAAACGTTTAGTGGTATTAGTTGTAATACCAACATAATAGTTAGCAGTATTAAAATTATTTTGGCTAATTGTCTACGCATTACTAACACTACATCCATCCCAAAATTTTAATAACTAGATATACTATTGTATAAATTTCCATTTATTTTGTCTTTTTTATGCTATTATTTAAGTTTAAAACATAAAAAGACTAAGCATTTTTATATGTATGCTTAGTCTTAAAATAGTTTCCTCCTTTATAATATAGACTAAAGCCTTTATTCATCTCTTTCTGGAGATTTATTCTTCATTAACTTCATTAGCTGCGAAATAGTCCTGCAATGCCTCCATTAGCTTGTAAGCTTCTTCCTCGGTCAAAGTTATTCCCTTGCTGCACTTCTCATGCATCTCATCCCACGATCTAATGTCGAGTTTAGGCTCTCTTCCGTTCCAACTTACTTTGTTAAGTTCCAGAGCCCAACTTCCACTTGTAGATAACTCTGCTATCTGCTCCACTATCTCATATGTTATTTTATCATCTTTGTTCGACATACTATACCTCCACACGAATATATTAAAAATTTTTATTTTTTACACTAGTTAATACTTTTATGTTCATTTAGCAGTAGATAAATCATTACTATCAGTATTACCCACATTTAACTGCTTATTAAATATATCTTTGCATAGTTCATCTATTTTAACTGCTTCACTTAAATCTTCTTTTATCCTTTCTTCATTTTCTAGTATATTAGATAATACTCTATGCTTATTTTTCAATTTCTCCACTATTTTCTGTTGCCTTATTGCTCCTCTGACAAGTGCTTTATTATATACCTCATGATATTTTAAAGCTCTCTTCTGTATCTTCTTTGTTGACTTCTTAATATCATCAAAATTATCTATGAGTTTAGCCCTCCATATTGCAACTTTAATCTTATCTATTAAGTAGAATTTATATTCATCTTTATGTACATCTTGAATTATTCTGTTATAAGCTTCTAAATTGAGCTGTATATTTTTATAATACTCTTGAAGTATAGCATCGTATTTATTTTCGCCTGTATATAGCCAATAAATATGTACAAGTACTTCTCCTATTGTAGCTATAATAACTCCTATAACAGCCGTTATAACAATTACTATTACCACAGCCCTAACTAATGCCATCATGTTTATTATTCCTGGCTCTGGCATTATTTCTGATATAATTGGTACCATATAATTAGCTGTATAAACTACTTTTGCCTCTAGCATGTTTTTATCAACTGGCATTATATCTTGATACTCATTAGCATCGCCTTTAGTTATTACTGCTTTTTCTCCCTCTACTTCTGTTATTGAAATTACTCTATGTGTTACCATAATGTCACTGGACGACTTATACATTATAATGTCGCCTACATTTACATCATCCATTGAACATTTTTTCACAATAGACAAACTATTTACTTTTATTGCTGGCTCCATTGACCCTGTTACTACTATAATTGGCTTATATCCCAAAAATAAGCACTACTTACATGAGACGTACCTACTATTGCTGCGTATGATGCCACTAATATACTAACTACTCCTATTATAGCTATAATAGCTATAACTACCGCAACTATAATATTTACCATTAACCCTCTTTTCATATAACCCCTCTACTTATATTTATTTAATAAACGTCATATTCATAAATTTTGGATTCACTGTTTAATTTCAATTCAAGTGTTATTTCCCACATTCTATTTGTAGTATCTACCCTGAATTGGGCTAGTACTCTCGATATTCCATCTGTCTGATGCTCCCCATATGCAAAGTTTATTCTTCTCCATGTAAGTGTAACATCTTTTGGTTCTACAGTGGATTCTTTATTTGCAGTCGAAAATTCTATCGCGCATTCCTCTGTCATATGCTTTTCAAGCATATTTCTTAAAGTAGTTTCACTTATATTTGTCCTTGGAGCGTAAATCATTTCAATGTCATTCTTAATAGCATTGAGATATTGCTGCTCAGTTAAACCCATAATCATGTGTTCGTCGTAAGTTTTAATAGGCTGCTCCTCTTGTTTTTCTTGCTTAACACACCCAGTACATAGTATAATAATCACCAATACTACTGATAAATATTTTATATACTTATACATAAATATCAACTACCTTTCCATCTCTCACTTTAAAATACATTAGATATATTCTTCCAGTATATGCTGACACTTTAGCTACATAAGTATTATCGCTATAAATATAAAAGATGTTTATAACCTTATTGGAAGGCATATCTTCTTGTATATAATCGTACTCTCCTTCAGCTACTTCTGATTCATCTATAAATCCTGTATCTCCTTCCACTTCCTCTGTTATTTGCTCTATTGTATTTAAAAAATTATTCTTTATTAGAGTATCAATCATAGATGCATCCGTTAATTCCTCAAGTTCTTTTAATATATCCTCTGGCACTTCTTTATTAGAATATTCTATATAATTTCTAATGTATTTCTCAAATTTATCCTTGTCTGTTAGTTCGAAATTAGAAAGCTGTTCGTAATATTCTTGGTCTTGTACAGATAACTTACTTATTTGGACATTACTAGTTTTGTCACATGACGATAATAGCAAAACCAATATAATCACTGAACATATCCTTATTGTTTTCTTCACTTTCGTTACCTCCCTTTATATTCATCTGGAAGCCTAGTAGTTATAATATTCATGATTTCTTCAGCATATTTCTCAAGAAATTCTTTATCTGTAAAGTTATTATACCTAAATACTGAGAAGTTTGATGCATCCATTTTTCTTGCAGAATAAGCCCCACTAGTACCCCCTATTGTTTGATTAGCATTTTTGACTAATTCTACTGCTTTATTATAATCCGCACTATCATAGTTACTCTTATAAGCTACCCCAAACCTTACTTCTGGTGGAGTAGACTCTATTATTACGAATACATCATTTTTCTCATTGATTGGTCCAACTATTACAAAGACATGCCCATCATTTATATTTGGGCTATAGTCAACAATATCTCCTGGTAATAATCTAGCATTTTTTATTTCATTGGCACCACTTGCGACCTTTGTAAGTACAGCACTGTTTTTATTATAATAATCATAAGACCTTCCCTCAAATGTATGATTTGGTACTACTTGGTTAAACATCCATGATGTAAACCCAGAACAGTCTAAACCTTCTATTGTATGACTTCTTACTTTAGATATGTTGCTTTTAAACATATTGGTTAATGTACTTGTTGTAATATCTCCATAGATGTTACCCCAAGCCGCTAATGACTTTTCTCTATTCTTTAAGAATGTATCTGCGTCAGTATAAACGTTATCATAATCTACACAATATTTGCTTTTCTTCGGATCCTGATGTATAGGACACCATACCATAGCAGTTGACAATCTATGTATAGACGCATTTGCTTTGTCATTATCTACATATATTTGATTAAATCTTCTCCAAAGTGGATTGATTGTCTTTATATTAGCTGTATAACTATGACCTCCCCCAAGTATATATCTTACTTTACCAACTAAAGAAGAACCTGCCACTAGCATTTCTTCTATACTGTTACTATCTACTTTATAAGGTAGACCATCAGGATATTTTATTTGCCCTCCTATAACCTGCTTAGGAGCTGCTTCTATCTGCTTAAGCCAAGTATTAGTATAATAAGTTGCTGCATTTAAACCTTGGAAACCGTATAAGAAGCCGAATTTGTTAGCATTTTTTGCTGGCATTTCAACTACATATTTTTTATAGTTTACATTAAATGGTTCTGTATTAGCAAACTTTGATATAAATGGCTCATAAAATCTATATCCACTTAGTTCTACGTATTTGCCCCTAGAGTCTTGTTCTATTTCTCCGTTATTTGCTCTATCAAAAGTACCGTCGTAGTTTACATTTTTGCCTCCGAATTGAACCCCAGCTACTATCGCCCTTATATGATAGTTAGAAGGATACCCACCCTTTGCAAATTCACCCAATGATTTAAGTCCTATTTCATCCTTATAATGTAAATACACATCTGCATATAATTTTCCCATATTGTCATGTAATTGTTTTGCTGCATCGCCTTTTACACTTGTATCTCCATGGTAACCATCTGCTCCGTAGAAAAATAATATTTCTTGTAATATACTATCTGGTATTCCTAAATTATAACTTCGTAATTCATTTATATAATTCTCATGATTATTCATTAAAGCTTTTAAGTATTTCGCACAAGCTAAAGCGGCGTCAGGAAAATAAAATGGATTAGGTCGCATAAAACCTAGCTTCTCGTCAAATCTGCTCATCATTGGTACATTGTCCTCTATTCTAGCAACCCCATCCTCTATTATACATAAGGATGTAAACCTACCTTCGATATAGGAGTCCAAAAACTGAAAAGGTCCGATTGCTTCACCTACTGGAGTTGCTAGCTTTCCTACTTTTATAGGATCTATTACAGAATTACCATGTTTATCCTTATAAACTCCTTTGTTTTCTCCATCTATGAAAAATGGTGTTCCATTACTTCTAGTAGTTTCCACTACACATAAATCTGTATATAATGAACCATTTGCTTTTTCCAATGGTATATTGTTAAATATACTGTTAGATTCTACAGTTAATATCGCTAATATAAATTTGCCAGGTATGCCGTATAAACTGCCTACTTGGTCACATATCTCTAGCATTTCCTGCTTTATTCTTAACGAATGGTCAGCTGGATATTTTCCGTATTTAGGATATTCTGATATGTCATCAATTACTGTCGATTCATCTTCATTTGACGTAAGTGTAAAAATATTCAATATGTCATTACTTAATATAGCTGCTATTTCTGTTAATGTCGACATTGACTGCATAGCTGCGTACGCTATCATTACTGCTGGTAATAAAGCCAGTAATATTGATATAGTTAATATTATAAATATTTTCTTGCGATTTTTACTTTTGTCTTTTACTCTCTCTTTAAGTTTTTTAGATAAAAATCCCGCTATACCCGGAATGCCCTTCTTCATATCTAACACCTATTTGCTTTTTATTTTCATTTCAAATAGGTGTTTTTTATAGGGCTTATTTATATTGTATCTATAAATTTATACTAGTAAGTTTTCTGTTTCAATTCTTTTTCAATATTTGAAATTATCTATTATTTCTCGTCCATCCTTATGACTTAATTACTATCTCCCATTATTAGTTATCTATAAAGATGTATAATTGCATAAATAAAAGAGGCTGGTTGCCCAGCCTCCGATGCCTTATAAATGAGTTCCGCAGTTAGGGCAATAATGAGTTCCGAATTTGCTTTTTGTTCCACATGTTTGGCACTCTATCTTTGTCTTGACTGTTACTGGCTTTGTTATTACTTCATTATTGTCAGTCACTCTCCCCTTTCAGTGCACAGGCTAAGCACTCAATTGTTTAAAGTCTGTTAGTCTTTATTTGTAACTGCCTAAGGCAGTTTATATCGTATTACCAATTGCCTGTCATATTATAATCTTCCTCTGTATCATCACCTTCTATAAATACGCTGTCATTGCTATTATTACTGTTATTAACCGACTGTTTTACAAATTCTTCAGCATCATCTATACTAAGTTTATAATAATAAGGGCTATTTTCATCCATTACCTTTGAGCGTACAGCATCTACTAATCTTGTAGGTAATGAACCACTCTGTGCCATATTTATAATATGAGAATTGTACTGGCATCCATCTTTAGATAGCAACCCAAGCGCCTCAAGTGTATATACACTTATATTATGTATGTTAGTGAATATCACCAGTTTTTGCTTTGCTCTGGTCATAGCGACATAATGAAGCCTTCTGTTTTCATCTATGCTACCAGATATATCTTTCATATCTATCCCGTTTAAACGCATTGCTCCTATTCCCTCAAAAGAAGGGAATGTTACATTGTCATCAGCAAATAATATAACATGAGGCCACTCTCTTCCCTTTGCACCGTGCATTGTCGACATTGTAATTTTACTACCCGGGACTACCATATTACCAGATTCATACTGTTCAGTCATCCTCAAGAATGACTTTGTTTCTTCTATTCCCTTTTTCTTTATAAGCGCCTTAAAATAATCAACTAGTCCGTATACTGTTCTAGCTTTATCTTCGGTTTTATACATAAATTCGGTAGCTTCAATGTATAATTCAAACAATTCGCCTACCCTCTCTGCTTCGTCTTGTATATTTAATAATTTATAAATGTATATCAGAGAATCTTCTGGTTCCCTTCTTATAGCATCAAAGTAAGCATGTGCTAATTTGCTCTCTACCTGCTTAGGTATCTTTATATTACCAGTCCATTTTACTTCGTTCCTTTTGGCAAAAGTTGTTAGTATATATCCCAAGGAGTCTTTCAGTGAACATCCAGATTCCTTCATAAAATTAGCTACTACCCTTGCGCCTTTAGTACCTAGGTAAGAACATACTCTCCATAATGTTGATGCTACTACATTATGGTTATAAGTATTCTCACCCAATAACATAACATTCTTTAAGTCTTTATATATACTTATATTTGTCATTCTCATTTCAGGGGCAGTTATACAATATACACCCGCATCAAAAAGCATATTATTCAAAATAGCCAAATGGTTATTGTTTCTACTTAAGATTGCTATATCTGAAGGTGATTGTTTATCTACATTGATAGCATTCATTATATGTTTAAAGGCGTATAAACTCATGTGGTATAGATTACCAGGTCCAGTATTGCAGATTTTTATTTCTCCGCCTTCATTGAATGGAACCATTGTCTTATCTGCTCTTTTTTCATTGTTTCTAATACCTACTGCTGCATGTTTAACTATTTCTCCACCACACCTGTAATTAGTAGAAAGGACAAATCTCTGGATATCATAGTATCCGCAAATATTAAGAATGATATTAGGATCTGCGCCTCTCCACTGATATATACAGTTGTGTACCACTATATTATTAGCTATAAAATTCCTAGCCATTGGTACACTTATATCATAGACGTATCCATCATAGTGTTCTCTTGTTACACTTACTACTTCATCTTCCTCTATCTTATCACCATTAAGCACAGGTACATACATGCCCTCTACTATGTTACCTAACGGCATAAACATATATTTGTTGTTATTAAGCTTTGCTTCTTTATTTATATCTACGTATATATTATTATCTGCGCAGTCACGTAATATATCTTTTATTATTTCCTCCTGCTTATCTATATCATTATTTGTAGACCTTGCATTGTAATATTCGTAATTGCTACTTGTCGCTTTTCTCTTGCATACACTTAAATAATTTTTAATTATATCTAAATAAGCTCGGTTAGAAGTGTTTATACTTAATTCACTCTTATGTATTCCCATCTTATCTGTTTGACCGCTACCAAACATTGTGAAATTTATCTTGTTTCTTGTTCCCTCTGCCTGAGGTACTCTATGAGGATAGTTATAGTCTATACCTAAATCCTTTAATAGTTGCATCCCTTTATTACGAGTGCCTAACTGCTCATGTAGTTTGATTATAGTTTCTCTCCCAAGTGCTGTCTTAGCAGTTCCTTCACTATTGCCTACAAATCTATACATTGGTATTCCGTATTTATAGGCAAAATAGCTCTCCCAATATAATGCATCTTCTTTATTGTCAGATTTTTTTAATAACCATACTTTATCTGACCTCTCCTGCATTAACCTCATGCCTATGCTGTTTCTTATTTCTCCTCTACTACCCGCTCTAACTCCGCCAGTTGTACCTATCCTATATCCAATGTCTTTGTTATACATTAAATAGGTGTAATAATAATTTTCATTAGGTACTAATCTTGCAAACCCTATGTGGTTGGCAGTACCTTTTATCTCTCGGCCTCCCTTTGTCTTAAGTACTACTACATCTTCTGATATCTTTTTCTTAGATATATTATTTATCATTATATCAAGTGTCTTTCCTTCACCAATACCAGCTGTAACAAAGTCTCCAGGCTGAAGTGTTTCTATGGGTACCTGCCCTCTAGGTGTCTGGACTAAAGTACCTTCTATAAGGCATTGGTCGTCATCGCCGATTACTATAAGCTTATTAGGGTCTGTCACGAGTTCCCTTAAAATAGCAAATTGTATCTTAGATACATCCTGGAACTCGTCTATGAAGAAATATTCCCACAAATTCCTACAAAATGCTAGGATGTCCTGCCTCTTTTCTTTTACAAGAAGCATGTACATATAAAGCTGCATGTCATCGAAATCAATGACACCAGCTTCTTCTTTTTTCTTGTTATACCCTAAACGAATCGCACTATATTTAGACAGTGGTACGTCCTCTAAAGTATATACATATGAGTGAATAAGTTCTTCGTCTGATAATAGATTATTTACCTGATAAGATAGTAAACTATCTATGAGCTGTAAATCTTCATCTCTCAATGTCACTTCTGCTTCTTTACAGGCCGCCGTAATAAAAGCCAATCTTTGATTGTTACTACATACCCCGGCAGTTAAACCGAAATGCCTGAGTATCATGTAATAAGACGCATGCAATGTTTTAACTTGTACTTTTACATTTATCCCTAGCTTTTGAAGAAGTTTATCAAGCCTTTCCTCCATTTCATTGCTGCCAGCTTTACTGTAAGTTGTGCATAGCAACTTTTTAACGTCATGTATCTCGCCTGTTTTAATTCTTTTAGCTAATAGATGGGTGAGGACTGTTGTTTTGCCACTACCAGCACAGGCTAATATGCACATACCTCCACGATGCTTTAAAATATTAAGTTGTTCTTCACTATATGTTATGCCTGTAATTCTGCTTATCTCATTGATGACCTCCATATCGTCCATGTACATATTAGCCTGTCCGTAACTCATAATATCCACTCCTACTTACTTTTTATTTCATTATATATTTATAATGTAATACTTAAATGTAATTATTATCGTTTATATCTTCCATTTTATCCAACTTCTCTAAAAAATCTCTGGTCTTTATTATAGCATAAATCAGGCTAGCACCATTGTACATTACCCCAAAGCTATCAAGTACCATCTTTATATATTGAGGTAATGTAAGTTGCACTTGCCTGATTACACCATCTTCATCTTCGCAATATGATTGTATATAATCATCTTTACTGTACTGAATAGGTAAATTAAAGTGATATAACAACCCAGTAAACTTGTCTGTTAGTCCTACCTGCTCTACCGGCATTGAATAGTGTTCAGTTACCAAATTCTTAAGTTCTTCTCCGTCATGGTCAAGACTATAATGAAGCTTTGTAAAGAAGTACTTACCATTAAATGTTATAAAATGAACTTGTCCATTCTTTATTCCTTTATATATTGCAACCCTACACATTATAGGCTTTCCATCGCCTTTTCTACCGAATTCATCTACCCTTCTTGTATCTTTAAATTTACTTAACATGCCTACCGTATTTGGCTGGAGTGTTTCTTTAAATATCTTTATCCTTTCCCTAGGAGTTAATTTTCTCGAACCACTAAAACACCTATACATATTTATCTTACCAGATATATCAGGATCTCTTGACATTATTATTACGTCTATTCCCTGTGATTTAAGTTTACCTATCATGTTCGCCAACAACTCTATGATATTCACCTGAATAAACATTGTTTCTGTATCTATGGCTAATTTTTTAATGTGAGTTGTTTCAGCAAATCCTACTATTGCCTTTTCTAATGCTGTGACTGTTGAATGATTTGTTATTTGACTGGCTACATCTGGCATGTATAACATGCCAGTATCCTTTACTATTGATATGTTATTCACTATATTTTGTATAAGTTTTTCCTGTTTTAAATCTTTGACTGGTTCTACTTCTACTATTTCATCCTCATTTATTACCCTGCCAGTTTTTAAATTGCCTAACTTACACGCCAATTCTATGGTGTCTTTTATTTTTTCAGAGGAGTATATCTTCATATGTACTCTTTCATTTCCTATAAACTTCTTGAACGCTTCGTTGTTCCATGGCTCCTCTAAATTTATATCCATGAAGTCAAACAGTACATCTTCTGTTTCGTTTTCCATTAACTTGTATAGCCTTTCCCAAGCGTCACTGTTTGTTTTAGAAATTTGAGTTACATTATAAATGTCAGATACTTTAATTGTTTTCATAGAAGATTACCCCCTAGTTCATCTTAGTATATTATTCGACTACTTTGTTTTAAATTCATTTCTCCCCATATAACCATTTTTCATAGGTGTATCTATAACTCTTTTGTAGAAGAGTTACCAAATTTTTAACTAGGTTAAATATTGTTAAAATTATATCATACTTTTCTAATTTTGTCAATAGAAATTTCCATTTTTACCAGAATACTTTCCTTTGTTTATTCGTTTTTATGATGGTGTTTAAGTATTATACCTATAATTTCAAATTTTCTCTCCCTTATTTTGTTATAGTATATCCTTAAATTTATAAGATATTACCACATATTATTATTCGTATATTCCCCTAAATATTCAAAGTTATTTCTAAAAATTCGAACGATTGTTTCACTCGTCGCCAAGTAACATCATTAGTTGTTCTTTTCTCTGTTTATCTACGTCATTTAATAGCGTACTTGTCAAAATATACTTAATATATCCCACTACACTATTCGATATCTCATTACTGATAAACTCCATTTGCCTTTTGGTGTAAGGTTTTATTATTGACATGAATTCGTCAAATTCCTCCTGAGATATTGAAGTTGTAGAATCGCCCGGAGGTAATTTCAATGCTATATTGTTAAGTATTTTTACATTAGACTTCTTAGCCCTTAAATCTGCTAGAATTTGTTTATAACTAGTTATATCAAAGTTCATATATTCTGTTACATTTACCAAAAATCTTTCTCCAAACGCGGAAGCTATCCTCTTCATGTCATTGTGAATATTCGACCTTATAGTGTTTAAATTAACGTCTTTGCCCGCATATTTGAGTTTTTCATATACACCTTCTTTTGTTATATACCTATCTTTAATGTATATCTTTGTTTCTTCCTTAAGCCATTTCGAATTTAATAACAAGTCTACTAGCTGTCGTAAAAATTCTATTCTATCTCCTTGTACCCACGTTTTTATATTTTTATATTTAGGCTTATCCAAAATATTTCCATTGTCATCTGTAAAGTCCTCCACTAAACCTTTGAGCTGTTTGCTTAATGATGCTTTTCCCATATAGATACCTCCTAATTATTGAAAGACGACATTATAGTGGTAAGGTCGTAAATAATTTTATTTAATTTGTTCATACTATTATTTATAGCGTATATGCCTTTCCTATTAGTTGCATAATTATATGCCTTTATTAACTTTTGTACATTGTTAATCACTTCATAACATTTCTGAATATTTTTATTGATATACTTCATTATTTTTTCTGATTCCTTATCATCAATCAACTTTCCATTTACTATACTTTTCAATATCTCCATACTCTCTTTTGCTGTTTTAATATCTATGACATGATTGTTAATATCATCTATTAGTTTATCTATATCAATTCCCATGTTTAAATAATCGACAAAGTCATCCTTGCCTATTTTGCTATTGTCTATATTATCCACACTTCCCCAATAACAATTATCTTCTGTATAATTACCTTTTTTATTTTTCCGCTTTAAATTTAACCAAGGTCTATAACCATTTTTAATCGACCAATCTATAAAATTGTCTAAACTTTTTAACCAATTATTCGAAACTGTTATGCCATTGCCTCCATACAAATGATATGATGTATATTTTTCATTATAACATCTATTTATCAAAACTTGTCTTATTTTCCTTAATCTTTGTCTATCCTTATTTGTAAAAGTCCAACCATCATTATTTTCATTGTTATTAAAGTTATTTTTTAATTGTATATCTTCATTTATTACCTTTGCTTCTCCTTCATATCTATAACTGTTGCCACACCCACATTCTATTTCGTATCCCATAAAAATATTTCTCGGGAGTATATGAACTATATTATGACATATTAAACATTCCATTGCCCATATCGCATTCCCACTGAAATGACTTTTTGATATTTCTACAACTTTAAAGTTTCCAAACACTTTTTCTATATGTAATCTATCAAAGTAATTTACCATTTTTATTCCTGCCTTTTCAATTTTAATTCAAATGGATATAAAATTTTATCAACTAGTCTATTTAATGTAAATCTTTTATTTTTCATTTCTTCTCGATTTTTATTACCATTGTATATTATCAAAATTGGCAATGAAATTTATATATTTTATCTTATGTATTGTTCAAAAATTTATATCGAATACTTAATTTATATCTCAATTGTATGTCCAAATCCTATAATTACATGTAATACAACTAAATTTATTCATTGTACATTCATTAGTATTACTTAAGTCTATTCCATTACTCCATTTCTCCAAAACTACCTTTATAATTTTTCCGCTACCCCTACCCCATATACCCTATTTATTACCCTATACCCTACATATATTTTTTCGAAAATACCCATTTTCGCCCCACTTTCCAGCTATTTTACTACGTGATTATATCATATTGTCATATTTTAAGCAATAAAAATTACATTAAAATTTTTCATCACCCAAAATACATTAAAATAAATGCCTAAATTTAAGCTTTTCATCTCCACAAAATTTTATTTCCATTGTTTAATTAACAAAATTATAATTGTACATTCACAGTTTTACTAAAAGAATTCCTTATAGCGTTTAAACTATTTTTATTTTTCATAAAACTTAGCTGTTCTATCTCAGATAAACTTCTCCTGAATTATCATTGTATTTAACACAAATAGAATAACGTATATCTTAATATTTTCTCAACACCCTCTCCGATTTTTATGTTATTTAACCATATTTGTATATTCAATAAATATCAATTGTATGACCTAATATAATTATATTTGTATATTTACTATTTTCTTAAAGAAATACTTTTCTTATAACTAGTGAATATACTGTCTAATATTTTCTACGTTTTATAAAATTTTCTTTACATTGACTGCCGCATTAAATACCCATTGATTAACTAAATAATTATAATTGCTTACACCATCAATTCCCTATACCAAGGAATCGTAAATTTATAACTTGTCATAAATATGTATCATAAAAATAATCAAATTCTTAATAAATATTCTTAACAATTGTATAAATACCAAAAGAACCATGAATATATAACAAGAATATATTATGCCTATCAATTCATTACCTATTTATCACCATTTCAAATAAAAACTCATTAAATACTTATGTCTGTCAATACGTATTTCTTTATACCTTAGCCCTCCCCATTATAATTGTATATAAAACACAATCTAACCCCATATTAAATATGTATCTTTAATCACTACACCCAAAATAATTGTAATGTATAAATAATTGACCATTATTTAGACACTACTAATGTATATATAACTAGTCAACTAAAATTTTAACAATTTTACTACATAGGTTTTGAACCATATTTAGACACCGATATTGTACTTTTTTATCTCTACTTAAATATCATTTTACTATAACTGTATACCCGCACAATTATTTAAGCATAATAAAAGGTACTAATTACAATTGTAATTAGTACCTTTATAATTTGTTTGTTATTAACCTCAATGTTTAATTTGTACCGAAATATTTCTTTTCCGCTTCTTTCCTCAATTTAACTGCATCACTGTAATTTGACCTAACCCCTAATACAATATTTTGCCCGTTTACCATTATTTGCGCCCTATATTTATTTTTACCGTATAAACTGACTCCTGTATATCCCGTCTTGTTATTTGATCTGATTCTTCTCTCTTTTATATATTGTTGTCTATCTACTATTTTAAGATTATTTTTTCTAATATTCTTTTTGTCACCGTCTACATAGATGACTACATTTTTATGGTTGTCTTTTATATTTAAGATGACATTATGGATGCTTAGAAATTTACCGCCTTTTAACCTTGTCCCAATATATCCGCCCTTTGCCTCTACCCATTTGTATTGTTTTATCCTGTTATAATCTTCTGAATCTATATAGAATTTTGTACCTGTATTAGCCGCATATATTACTGTAGTCCCATCATCAAGTACCTTATATGGATTATAGTTATTGTCATCTATGCTTAGTCTTTCTCCGCAACCGCAATTGTTAATATCGCCTGATTTTAATGCCCATGCATATACTATAATTTCTTTGTCACTCCCACAGCTGCATTTGCATAGCCAAGCATTTTTAGTAACCGATTTAATAACTGTCAGCTTACCAAATACCTGCCCACTAAGGTCATCGTATCTGCAATTACCACAACTCCACTTCAACCCATTAACTAGTACATTTTCTGATACTATAATATTTGTATTTCCACAATCACAATCACATAACCATCTCTTTATCCTATTTGTTACACTGTATAACCTAACTACTGTTAACTTGCCGAACTTTTTACCTTCAATGTTTTTCCCATCTTCACAACCACAGTGAGTAATAATACCATTGATTAAATCAGCTTTTCTGACGAAGAATTCTTTACTTAATCCACAGCTACATTTACAAATATATTTGTTGTTTCTACCATAACCTATTACCTTCAATTTTCCGAATTGTTGATTTAATAAATTATCCATTGTATCTATGCTCCTTATAATCAATTAAACTCTGCTTTTGATATCTTCTAGTGTTACATTTAATCCTGTCTTTATGATTATTTCTTTTATTACGTCTTTGTCTTTTAAATATTTATATGCCTTTGCTAATTCGTTAATGGCTTCGTTTGTAACTATTATTGAATATGCTTCTATTAAAATATCTTTTAATCCTTTATCTGTTGGATATACCCCTTTATATTCAAGCCTTTTCTTGATATTCTCTAAGTTATATCCACATTGGATGCACTCCACCGCCTGAATTATCTTACGTTTTCTGACTTCGTCTATGTACTCTAATTCTTTTGTTAGTGTATTTCTTACTTTATAATAGGTTGCTTCTTCTCCTATTTCCTTCGTTAGTTTTGTTATTTCTACCATGTTGTATCCCAATACATATAGATTTACTATATCTGATACAATTGCATAATTATTAACTGATTCGTTCTTAGCCATTTTTGCTATTGCTCTATTATAAATGCCTTGAATAGCTTGTCTATCTCTTATTATACCATAATTGTCCCGGAGTATTTCAGATATTTCTCTGAATGTTTTACCTCTATTCCTATAGTCTATTATCAATGTCCTCATCGTCTTTCTGTCCATTTCTATCTATCCTTTCTATCTGCACATGCACATAAATGTTATAGTCCATCTTAAACAAAAATCCCATGATAGGTTGTGACATAGTTGTTTTTATCTCTTTATCACTTAGTTTAATTGTAACCTCTACAGGTTCGAATATATTATTATCCTCTACTTGTATCGTTATATTATAATTGTCTTTTATATTCTTTACTACTATAAAACTGTTGGATTCGGTTACTTCTCTAAATGTAAGTTCTATAGGTATTTCCAATAATATCCTTAGTTGATTGATATTATATTTCGTAATTTCAAAATTTTCTCCGCTTTTATTCTTGCATTTAATTCCTTTGTCTTTCGCATATAACTCTATTAAATCGAGTAAACTTATCAAGAATGTCTTTGCTGCTTCTTCCTTTCGGCTTATCATTATATAAGTGTTTAACTTACTCGCACATTGTTTAAGCAGTTTATAAGCTTCGTTATATTTAACTGCTAATGTATGTTCGCCTCCCCTGTCAGGATGAGCTTCTAGCATTAGCTTTTTCCATTTCTTTTTAACGTTATCCTCACTAATTTCTTCGACGCCATTTATATTAAATAATTTCATTGCTTCTTTGATATTCAATTTATTCACCAGCCTATTATCTGATATAATTTTTTATATCATATATTATAAATTTGTACTTTTATACTATTATTATTTGATGTATGCATCATACATCTTAATGTGGTTCAAAATGTATTTCTCCATCTTCATGTATATGTACATTTTCATTGGATGTATCTTCATCTAGTATTAAACCCATATTCTTAGATTTCTGCTCTATTTCGTATACAAGTTCATTAGCTAATTCTACCCAAACATCAGTATCAGTTGTATCGTCATTATACCATCTGCCATCTAATTGCCAATCGAACATTTCAAGATATCCGTCAAATTTCCAAACTGTCAATATTTCATTATTTATAATAATATGGCAGTAGGCCCCAAATTCATTATTTGTACCTTCTACTATACCTAGTCGCATTTTTCTATTTGATTTGCTTGCATATTGATATAGTAAAGTCATCATATCTTCGGCATAGTGAGGATCTATTTTAGAGTATAAAGACCTTACATTTTTATCTCCTAAGATGTTGATTTCATATATTGTTAAATTGCCCATTACCCCTAAGTTGTCATCTATTTTCTTTATATCTGCCTTATTTTCAGCAACTAACTCTAAGGCTAGTTCTATCATTTTTAATGGTGATATGCTGTATGTAATCACCAGTTCTTCACCAAAAGATACCATTTTATTGTCTTTCCTATAAACCGCTATTCCACCAGACTTTGACTGACTAAATGCTTCTTTATTTTTATTGTATAAGAAAGCAATAAAATCATCCTCCGATACCTTAGCTTGTATGTAAATATTTGAATTATATGCTTTGTCGATTAAACTTTGTACCTTTGTCGCATATTCATAATCTAAGTTTCTTTCTATCCTGCTGTATATTACGAAGGCTATGGCAAACAGACTAACTGCCATTGATATTATAATAAGCATTATTGGAATTTTCTTGTTTGTATTCATCAAGCTTTAAATTGCCTCCTTATATTAACAGATATTGAATGACCATTATTTAGATACTTGATTGTTGAACTATTATCTCAACAATTTTTATCTATTTTGAAGTGATTTATTGTATTCTTCGAAATAGTTTTTATAGTATTCACTAAAATATGTTTCAGATCTTAAAAGCTTAAAGAGAACAGTATCATCTTTAGGCGCTTCTACAACTACACATCCCATGAATATGAAAACTATCAATTTAGCTACCATTTCCTCAAAGCTGCCAAAGGCTATCATTGTATATGTCTTAGGGTCTATTAAAAACGCTGGTTGAGTCCAGTCAGTCATAATATACCTTCTTTTCTTTTTTGATATAGATAACAATATAGAAATGTTATAGAAAATGATATACATAAATAAGGCTGCTTATATTAGCAGCACTATCAACACAATCATATTGTTATTTATTATATTAGATGACTATCGGATCCTTCTTTGATGTCTCTTTGTATCTGACTACTAATGACGAACCATTTACCCAGGTTGAATTATATTTTCCAGGTTGTAATTCTTTAAATTCCTTATTATATTTCCACATTTCAGCGTCTATATCATCTATCATATTGAGGATAAAAGCTTCTGGACATGAAGGTTTAATAGGACTTCCATATTCAAGTTTTCCATGATGAGCTGCTACTACATGTTTTAATAATCTTACTTCCTCTGTATTTTCTATACCTCTCTTCACTGCAACTATATCTATTTCCGATATTATATCCATAACATGAGTTGTTAGAGCCGCTGCTTCACTGTAGTCAGCTATACCAGAATTGATATCCGCATCTATTTCCTTAACTTTCATAATGTCATGTAAAATAGCCCCAGCAACTAATAATGGTATGTTAATAAACCTTTCTCCGTATATTTTATTATAGAACTTAGCTATGGAAATTGCTGCTTCCACTACTGTTGATGTATGGAACAATAAACCGCCTAGTTGAGTGTGGTGTTGATTTATGGCCGCTGGCCATACGGCAAATTTATCCCAGTATTTCGTTAATATTTCTCTTGTTATTTCTCCATATATTGTACCATCTGTAAGTTTAATGGCTTCTCCTAAAGCATTACTATAATCTTGTAAATTTTCAACCCAATCAGCCAACGCCGAAGGATGAATACCGCTTTGTTGTATATTCTCATTTGCAATAACACAACTTATTGTATGCTTGTCATTTTTAACATAGTCTTGAACTTCTACAATTGCTTCGTACACTAAACCCTCAACTACTTTGCTTTTAACTTCATCGGTTATGCTGAATATTTTAGCCTCTATTGCTTTGTCTCTATCTACCATAGTTAATGACATATACTCCCCACCGTTTTTCTGGGGACGTATACTTATATTTTTAGCTATGAATATTAAATTTACCCTATTTCCTACATATTTCTTTACGTCTATATCTTTTAACCTGAAATAACTCATATTTAACCCCCAAGTCTATTAAAACAACATAACTAGTGATTAAAATGAATCTAAATTTACTATATTTTCACATTCAAGCTTAACAAAAAGAAAGACTATACTTTTTAGTATAGTCTATCTTTCAGAACATAATGATTTCATTAGATACTTCTATGTTAAACGGTCTATTTTCTTGTGATAGCAAAGAGCTTAAATTTAGTTCAAACTTACTTATATCTATGCCTTTCTTAGTTGATACGAATAATAAGTCATTTCCTTGCCTTACACAAGTAAGTTTCACACCCTCATAAACTTTGTAATGTTCCTTCGTATTTGATTCTATATCATATATGATTAAGTTGTCGAAGCTTGATTTTATTGCTATCTTAATTATTTTATCCGTTATTTTCTTCCTGTTTAAAGCAGATATCCTCATTATTTTAACTACATGCCTTTCTTGACTTCTGTACTCATGTTCTTTTATTATAGTTTTAGTTAAATTACGTAATTCATCACTCATTGATATCCTGATAATATTAGTATCTGTATGTAGTTCACTTATACAAGTTATTTGGTTATTATCTTCTAAGGATATGTTTGCAATATCAGTTACTACGTACCCATTCAACCTTAACTCATATATCATAGCCATAAGGGAATCATAATTTAATGCTTTGTCAGACTTAAATAATTTTTCTGTATTATCATTTATATTTAAAGCCTTAATCAATGTATTATACCCGTTATTACTGACTCTAAAAGCAGGGTCTGTGATAAAAGAAGCTGCCACCCTGTCTTTTGTTAAAGAAGAATCTATTTTATTTAGATATATAGGTATATTTTCACCGTATATTTGATGTAATTTAATCGCTTTATCCAATACCGCAAAACATTCACACCTAAGACCCATCATAATATCGACCCGCTTTTCTTATATAATTTAGCATAATTCATTTATTATATCAAAATATAGATTTTTAGTAAGACCTACAAACTGTCTCAACCAAAAAGACTCTGCAAATCTTCAGATTTGCAGAGCCTATTTGGCCTCTAAAAAGACTCTCTGACTCTTACCATCGCTGTTTATTAAATTTGTACTCTCTAATACCTACTGCTATATTTGTAAACTCTAGTCCCCGATAACTTTCAAAATTCTTAAAAACTTTAAACTTTAATGCTCTATTGCTACTGTATACTCTATTTTTATTTACTGCATAATGATTAAATTTTATAAGCTTAGGCTCAAATTTCTTTTGGTTTACTCATTATAACTCTAACTATATTCTCATATCAAATAATCCCTTAAATAACTCATTAAGTTGAAATTACATGCTGTCATTTACTGTATAACTTCTATATTCCTTATCCATTATTTATTTATTATCTTTTAAATCCTCTGCTTAGATTTATGATATTTCCTACTATCTTAGCTGCCCCCCAGGCTAAGCCTCCTATTGTTCCAACAACTAAACCTGTCGCTGCATAAATAGCTGCTTTTCCAAATCTCGGTTTATTCTGATCCATAAATGCTCTACCTGCGTTGCTCATTGCACTCTTTGCTAGATTTAGTCCCCAGATGTTATCTCCCGCTAATCTCTTGCTCCAATCTTTTTTAGATTTCGTTGCACAATGTAGATCTATCGCATTTTCTAATTTACCTTTTTCTATTACTCTTTGTAACCTCTGGTTTTGAGCCGTTTGCCTATCTACTCCTATTGTTGTACCATTGCTTGTTTGTACGTATACAACTTCAAGTTTAGGTGCTAGTGTAAAGAATTGCTCTATTGGATCATTCCCTAATTCCGCTGTGGCTGCCCTTAACATTTCTTCATCCATTCGAAGTTCTTTAATCATGAAGAATGTCTTAAACAGTAATTTGAAGTTGACAATATCTCTTAGTCTAATGCACTGATAACCGCCTATTACTCCGTTTAAATTGACTATTTTACCGTTTACATACATTTGTCCGCCATGTAAACTTACCCTTGTGATGTTTGCCTTTCTGTAACCCTTGCTTACTATAGTATCAAGGATTGATTTCCATATCTTCTTCACATACCTTTCGGCTCCAGCAGGTGTATCTAATGTCATTCTTTCTATCCACGACAGAGGCCCAGGCCCAGCTTCTCGGCAGTCTATGCAATTTTCATCTGTCAGTTTAGACACATTTCTTGTAGTATCAATATCTACTACATTCTTTCTACCGTCTTTACCTGCCATTTGAGTGGCTTGCTGATGCCTATTCTCTACTAGTATTCTGCTTGTTATATTAAATTCGTCATCTAAACCTTCATCCCCTGATGTCATTTCACTTTCTAGTATTCGTCTTGCATTTATTTCTGCTTGCATTTGTCTGTCTATAACTGGAGTTCCATACCCTATAGGTGGCCTATATCCAACTGTATTTATGTTTTCAGTAGTGTCATATAAACCATTTGATTGTTCTTCGTCAGTATCTATTTGAATGGTATCATCATAATTTGTATTATAATCTGTTTTGTTGATGTAGTATATATCAGATCCGCCTGCTTCGCCATATCCGTCTATGTCCATATTATCTCTTTCATTTAGTAGTGTACCCAAACTCCTGAAAGAATCTATACTAGCGTCATAGATATAATCTTCTATTGAAGAATAATTTGTTAACCCTAGGTGTTGCATTACTTCTTCTAAGAATGCTCTACCAAGGGCTAAATTTTGTACTGCCCCAGTGCCTAGGAGTTCAGCAAATCCTTCAAAACCTGCCTCTAGAGGTAAATGTCCTTCAGGAGCTATGGCGTTCCACACTTCAGGTGATAAGTTACTTCTTAATTCTTCTACTGAAGGTGTTCCATTTTCTGCTTCGTTTAGTACAAGATAGGGTTTAAATACCTTTACTAGATTCATATCCGTGACTTTTTGGGCGTCTGTATAAACAAAGTGCCTTCCACCTTCTGCTACTACTCGTTGTGTTATAATTTCATTGGTTTTAATGTTTTTATTTCCAAGCCCATATTCACTATCAGTTGTTCCTCTACCCAGGAGCTTGATGGAGAGCCTTGACATTATTGGATTTTTAAGGATGTTGAATTTACCTTTCATGCCCTCTAGGTCAAATTGGCTCCACGAACTAGGTTGAATCGTCTGGAATAACCATACAGTTGACACACCGCTCATAGGTAATTGGGAGTTGATTGTACCGATTAAACTTGCACTTAGTTGTTCTGCCCATTGGACTATCCTTCTGCACCATTCAGCAGTTTCAGATGTATCTTTTTTATCTTTAGCTATTCTAATTATTCCTTGCCATGCACTGTACAGCTTCGTCTGTACTGCTAAGGCTTCGTCAAAGATGAAGAAGGGTCTCTTATTAGCCCCTCCTACCATTATATTTTTAGTAGTCCTTAAATGAGATGCCGCCATCATTAGTTGTAATACTTTGAGATACATTAGTACTCCGAAGATATCACTGTTTTCTCTTAGTATATCTTCAGGTGCTCCCTTACCTATTGGAATGCCATTATTGTCAAATGCATCCCAGACTGCTGCGTTTACATTGTTTTTTCTCGCTATATTCCATAATACCTTAGCCATATCAGGCTTACCGTCTAAATAAACTAGTGGGTGACCTTCTGCTAAAACTGTACCTAGTAAGTTAAGTGTTAAGACGCCTTTACCAGATCTTTGACCTGCGCCTATCAGTATTACACAAGCATTTTGCCTATTAAGATTAGCGGTGAAAACCTTTCCGGAGGTATCTTGCCCAAGTATCATTTCCTTAAGACTTGGAGTTCTACCTCTTTTTTGAAGTGCTTGGACTGCTTCATATGCAAAGAGTGGTCTACCATTAAAGGCGTCTTTATTAAATACTAATGTTACTTCCACAACTCCAGTTTTTAATTGATTTATATGATAAATTTCACCATTGCCAGCTAGTATAGTATTTTTTCTTTGTTCATACAATTGCCTGAATGTATTTGCATTCATTAACCTATTGCCTACGTTAATTCTTAATTTCATAGATACTCTAGGATTGAATTCTGTTACTATGATACATGTTGTTAAGGCATCTACTATGAATGATATATCTTTACCTTCTGCAAGATTAGCTTTTATGTTTTGCTTTACTTCAGATCTGATTGCTCTACTTAAAGCTTCCCAGGAGTCTACCCTAGTTTCTCCAAGTATTCCAAATAAATTACCTAACTGGAACTCTGGATAATATGTCGTTCCACTTCTCATTTTGACTTCTCTTAATTTAGATGCTTGAACGCTTTGGCCTATAGTGGATTGCACTAAGAATTTTGATGAACAATCGTTAATTAAGCTGTATAAATTAGCCATTGATGAATTAGTTTTCAATACTGTCCTGTTATTTTTATCTAACCGAAGTATACCTTCTTTTACAAGGATGCCGTAAGGTATCTGTAGTTCAAAGCCTACCTCGAATAAATCCTTGTAAACATTCATAACTCTGTCTGTATTTGCTTCAGCTTCAGGGTCAAAATCATCTTCATCATCAGAAGTATCCATTATTGTATCTATATCGCTTTCTTCGTCAACTATCTCTATGTCATTATCGGTAGACGTATCGTTCAACTGCTCCGAAGTCTCAACATTTTCATCTTCAAAGTATCCATCGCCGTCCTCATCTACTATTTCTATGTCATCCATAGCTGGTATTATATTATCAGGCTTATAGTTTGCCAAACATTCAACTAGTTGTCTAAATGTAGTGATTTCTACCTCTTTTCCTACAATTTTTCTCACTTTTTCTAAGGCAGATAGTAATTCTTGAGAAGAGGAGAATAGCTTGTTAAGACTAGGTGTTGACTTAGCAACTTCCTGGAATTCAGCCGTATTCTTCTGACTTGTTACCCATACATAAATAAGTTTATTGCATAAAGGGGCAAATGTATCAGGATTACCCCTTATAACCCCTTCCATAACAGGGTTGTCATACATAGCGGTAGCTATATCAGCATACCTACGATATAAGCTTTTCTTTATACGTAGTGTTTTTTCATCATATCCTGCTAGCCCAGCTAATATATCCGCCCTTGCTTCAGCTATTGTTTTATTTCTTATTTCATTAGCCTGCATGTATATTCCTCCCTTATTCAGCTATGCCTAGCAACTTCTTATATCTTGCCTGACCTTCGGCACTCATGTTGTTAAGCATTACCATTTTCTCCTCTCTGGATAAACCATCAAGGGATAACCTTAATGCTAATAATGCCTTTTCAGGACCTTCCTCAGCGTATATGTTATCTATAGAGATTTCAAATCTGCTTTTCGTTGTCTGAACTTCTTTTATAAGTTCTTCTTTCTTTTGATCAAGTGCTTTATTTCTTTGTTCTCTGTAATAATCTTTTATCCTTGTTTCAAGCCCTACAAAATAATCTTTTAGTACATCTCTATCAAAGACATAAATTCCATCTTTTAAGGAGTAATTAGGATTTAAAACTGGTATATCAGTAAATTCCTTGATTGCTACTCCAGTATTTGATGACTCTATTGCTTGCTTTACTAACGCATTTTTATACCAAGGTTTCATCATATCTTCTAATGACTCTTTCCCAGGCTGTTCTTTTATTCTTGTATAAATATCTTCTAGATGTTGTATATAACCAATTGCTCGGAGTCTAGGGAATCTATCTCGCATGTTTTTAATTCCCTTTAAACAAGCTATTTCAAATAGCTTAACTATTGGCTCATTGGATGCCATTCCGCTAGACGTTTGCATGTAATATCTTAAAAGGTCTCCCATGCCCATATTGCTGACGTCCATACTAAGGAAAATTGTCCAGTCAAAATAAACTTCTTCAACGTTTGAACAAACCCAGGGTCTGCAAAGTGCACCTAAACCCGTTTGCCTTACTACATATTCCGGGAGCATTCCCATTGCTCTACTTTGTTCTATAGAATTTCTTACTTCTGCGAAATCTTTAGAAAATGTTGTTTCCCTTCTAAGGGAAGTATTTTTTGTGCCTATGACTGGCCTATATAAATGTACATATACCGCCCTATGAGTTATAAATATTCTTCTTATATTATCAGGAGACGAATAAGAACGCTTAGATGCCTCAAGCCAAACCACACTTTTGTTACTATCTCTAACTGACATGACTCCCTCTTCTAATTGTCCGTCTACACGAGTATATAAAGGCATCCCTTGAACTCTGGGATGATGTATCATTTTACTAGTCAATTTATCTAAATTTATAACCTCTGTCTTAGACATAATTTATCCTCCTTTTTAACTAGTCATTATTTTATGAAATATCTGTTGTTGTGTAAGTTATTCATTTTAGTGCCAATTGGCTACTAGCATATAATCTTCGGTAATAAATCATAAATAAACGCATATACTTCTAAAGTATATGCGTTTATTTATTTTAGTATCAAAAATGTTTTATCGCTTATCCATAAAACCTATTCTGTATTTCTTTATTTTGTATTTAATGCACTTGCCATATTGGTCTACGCTCGAACAATCGGCCTTCGCATGTTTGTCCTTCTTCTACTAGTTCATAATCAGGTAATTTTATGCTATAACAAAATAATAATGTTATCTTGCAATGAATATATATTATATTGTCTTGGTCTACTACAACACTATTTTTACAGCTGTTACATATTAACTTGTACTCCTCTTCCTCTGTCATTTGTAGTATCCTCCAATCTCGGTTAAACCATTTGATTTATTCTCGACTCCCACCAATTTAAAATCTCTCCATCTTTGAAGAACAAAGCTTCTTCTGATTCTGCAACAATAAGCTGTGAGCCCATGTTAAAGTCTTCAGCTAAAAATTTCCATGCCAGCAAGTCACCCGGACCATCATTTTTTATGACACTATAGAATGGTTTCTTGCCATCAGGGTAAAATACTTCGTTCGGTTTTTCTTGAAAAACGCCATTTTAAGCACACTCCTTAATTAATTTCGATTAACGGATGCACAAATCAGACCTTAATGTCCGGATCATCCGGCAGCCGTTTTTTTTCTAAAATATTTTCCAATGGTATCTTTTCATCTATAGCTTTTTGGAGAGCCTCCAGGTACTTTTCCCTGGGTGCCATGTAGTCGGAGGAACTAGGAATGGTTCCAAAAATGCTATGATATATTTTATTTAACTCCCTGCACCTTTTACCAAATTCTATCTGATTCATCTCTTATCCCCCAATCCGAATATTCTCCTGAATTGAGAACTTGTGTCAGGAAAATGGTTCTCTACGAATTTTACTACATTCTCGTTGTTTGTGCTATAAATATTAAACATGTTGGCAAATATTTCATTTTCACGGTTGTTCTTATAATCCCAATATTGATCACTGTGATGATAATAATCTACAAACTCGGAATTGTAACGCTCAACAATATCGGGATCATTCCTGAACATGCCTGATAAAATATCAGACACCCCTCTGTCATATGCTGCATCCTCATTGCTGAATAAATCATCCAGCATATTGTCTCTGTTAACCATTCCTGACGGGTGCACCTTTTTCTTTAGCTATTGTTCTTACAAGCTGTCCTATTGTTCCCATCGTAGATGCACAACCAACTTTAACTTGCCTCGGGTCTTTTATTATCGCCATTCTACCATCATAATCATCTGTATGTACTCTGACTATAAGGAGATTATTCTTTGCGTCGATTATCATGACCTGTTCTCCCATTATAGTCTTTATTGTTGTTCCTTCGTCCCCTAATTTTCCTTTATTTATATACAAATTATCATATCCATTTGCTAAAATATCAGGATTGTTGGAAACATATTCATCAAACGATTCTTGGTCTATTTCCCAATACTTAGCGAAAAAGGCTGCTCTTTCAGGATCTTCCTGTTCTTCCTGTACTGGTTGCTCAATTTCTAAATCTTTTTGCATATCAAATACTTTAACGTCCTGCCATTTCTCAAGTAGCTTGTCTATTTCATTCTCCTGTGCAATTTTTTCCTGTATTACTTTGTCTATAACACTTTTCGGAATGAACGCTGTGGCGAGCCATTGATGTTCAAGCGTAGACATAGCTGTCTCAATATAGAGTGTTCTGTATTTCTTTATAAATGGAATGTTTGAATATACTACCATTAAATATAATCCTACTAGCACCACTAAAATAGCTCCTGTCACTATACCAACCTTCTGTAGTTTCTTCACCGTCGTTTTATCTCCCCATTCTTGTCAAATTCTAACCTCATGCTCTCCCCTTTAATAATTGTATTAGTACTTATATTATTTGTTAGCACTTTAACCTTTTCTTGTTGTTCCTTTAACAACTTTTTATATTTCTTTTTAATCTTTACACGCTGTCTTGTTCGCCTTCCTATATATACAGCAAAGCATACTATAAATGTTGGGATAAGAAAATAGGCTAAGGCTGCGCCTAAACCTATCGCGTTAATTATCTGCTCTAACGACATAAGTTCTTTTACTTCCATTTCTTATCCCGCCTATTGGAATGTATTAGATATATCTAAATTTACCTTTTGCCAGAAGTCATAACGTTTCCTTTTACTCTAGGCTGCCCCGGCATCATATGCTGCATTTCTACACTATCCCTTTTCGGACATATTAGACATAAATCTGACACTCCATTATAATTGTATGCTCTACCACACCATGCACAAAATCTTAACTCCCCTACCGCGTATCCACTCATATCTAATCCCCCATTCCCTATTGTAGAATTTCCTTAGATCGCTGTCACAATACCTGTTTCATAATTGAGCACTTGTAAACCGTGTACTCCAATTACTATTGTATTGTAATACAACGACTTGCTTACTTTATGCATGTGACCATGTATACAGTATTTAGGTTCAAATTCTTTTATGTACATGTTTATACCCAGCAAACCTTTGTGCGATGGTCTGGTCTTACTATCATGTACATCACTAGGAGGAGAATGACATATTAGTATATCACTCTTTTCCATATTTTTAACTATATCTAATGATTCTTTTTGAGTATATGAAGGGTAATTAGCATGTTTATGTTTATGACATCCTTGTATACCAGTTATTCTAATACCATTTACAGTAACTGCTCTTAAATTTACATTTATTACATTAGCTTTTTCTAAGGTGTCAAAATTATCATAATTTCCTAGTACACCTACTATTGGTATATTCATACACATATCTCTTACTGTTAAAAGCTGGTATTCATTTATATCTCCAAGGGATAATATCATGTCGATATCATGACAACGAGACAATCTTACCAATAATTCCATATTAGATACATTATGTAAATCAGACAACAATAATATATTCAACGCTTATCACCTTTCATTACTGTCATATTAAACCTTGATTAGGGTTCTATCCCCAATAAATACCTTTTCTATTTTATTAACCACCCGAAGGTGTTCCCATTTCGAAACGTCATGCAGCACTAGTTTCTTTGGAGCTAAATATATTAAAGCGCACATTAGAGCTTCTTCTACGTTTAGATATCCTTGCATTATCATATCTGCAAAGTCACCATAACTATCTGACGTTATATCTTCATTTTTATCATTGTATATCCTATATACTCCATCCTCGTATTTTACATGAATTTCTTCGTACTTTCCTTCCTTGTATTTTAATACCTCTCTTATCTGTTCTGCTGACTGCTTCTCGTCTAATTCCATTGTTAATTTAGGAATATCTATCTGATTAAGAAGTGCTTTTTCTATTTGCTCCTCTATATATTTATCTAAAGCATCATCTAAAGCATTTTCTAGTGCGTGTTTATAATTTTGCAGCCTAAAATTCATAATTCCTTGTGTATTTATACTTATACAATCGTATAATATCTCCATGATTTCATTTATTATATATTGCTCATAAACTTGCTTTCTGCTTGTTACTTTGTCTAATGCCATGCTCACTATGCTATTTATATCGTTACAGGTTAGCCCTATTATATTTCTGTTGGCTATCCTTCTAAGCATCAAAATTGAGTGATTGCTTATTATATGATTTGCTATACATCTTGCTACGATGCCATAAACTTCCAATCTAGCTGTATGCCATTTAAGTATTAAGGTGTCATCATAGGGTTGTTCTATGTTACATTCTATATTATTATCTGCCGCATAACTTAATACTGTTTCCCTTATTTCTTTAAATAAGATATTTGGATACTTATCTGTTATACTTAACCTATACTTACCCATGCCCTCTAACCCCACTTAATTAACTTTCAACATAATATTATTTATATGCCTATAAAATAGATAACTAGGCTGAAACATAATGATATGACAAATCTAATATTCTATACTGTGTCTACATGATATTAAAAACAAAATAAAGGACAGTAAAACTGCCCTTTATTTGTTTAATGCTATTTACACTGTTCTTTACTCAAGTTCTTCCAGTTCCTTTATATCTTCTACATCTACCCAATGATTAGGGATTTTCAACTCATTTGATATTAAAACTATTTCTCCGTTTTCGTAATTGAAATCTGCTGAATTTTCCTTTATTAGTGATCTTACCTCTTCATTTTCAAAGAATTTTTTATCTTCTTCAGCGACCGGAAGCCTTGTTATGTTGTCATTTGCCATAAACGTTATTGTAGATACCAATTCGTCGAACTTTTCTAAAGTTAAATTCGGATGAGCTCGCTGAAGTACCTGCTCGACCTCCTGCAATAAAGTACTAGGTGCCATTATCTTTTCCTCCTTATATAATAAACTGAAGATAGTTCTTACTAATTTATTATAATGCCAGCTATAATAAGTCCTATAAATATAATGATAACAGCCAGCATTATATAACCTATAGTCACTAAGCTTTTATTTGATGCCATAGTCTTTATTACATTAGTATATCGGGTTTTCTTAGATTTTGTCCTATTTTTAGCCGTATACATCACCTATATTTGAATTACATTTCCACTTTTGAGTTCAATATCAGTCTGTTGCGAATTATTTTGATTATTATTGACTTCTATAGCATTCTCATTATTTGCTGTGGCATCTAATTTGCCCTGTGCTATATTTTGCAGCGTCTGCTGGATAACCTGTTTCGTTTCTTCATCATCCTCTTCTCCTATGACTGCTACGTGAACGTCACGTGACTGCCTAGTGCTTGATGCATTTGTACCGAGATATACTCCATCCTGTTCTATGTATTCATTCACTACTCTGCTGACTCCACCATCCATCTGTAGATGATATACTTTCGCACCTTTCGGAATAAATCCATGCTCAGATATGATAAACTGGAATCCTATTTGCGTAAATGTCCAGAGTATTTCAGATATTATCTCCCTTGACCTATCAGATAAACCTGACAATACCTCGTCTATTATCAATAGCCTTCTGCTGCCTGTTATCACTATGAGGCATAAAATAAATAGCAATGAAACTATCTGCATAAGGCCGTGCCCACTATCAGATTTAAGTGACCTTGTCTTTCCTCCCTCAACTGTAAGTATTATCTCCAGCTGAGGATATTGTCCTGCTCTAGTGTACTCATGAAGTCTTATTTTACGCTGAGACTTTTCGAATATTCTTTCCAAAGCGTTGTTTATATTTTCAGTGATAAATTCATAAGACTTTCTAACAGTCTCGTCACTGACTTCTCTTAAGATTACTATAGCATTTTGATACAGGTCTATCTGCTCCATCAATATTTTATTATCTTCCAGTAGACGCTGTATACTTTTTTCTAATTGATGTTTTTTCTGTATATTTGCCTCTTGCCTTATTTCTATGGCACTTACATCATTTATAAATGCCTTAATTCTTTCTTCTATCGTACTTTGCATATACAACCTCCAGCTTCACTCCTATTATCCAAGAAACCCTTATCACCAATAATACTAATACACTCAATAATCCTAAATTGACCCATTCCATGCTTTTAGCAAAATCATGATGAAGTATAGTACCACCTATTATATAATTCATATCTGTTGCTTTGCTCATAAACTCGCAAAATGCGATGCTACAAATTGCTATAACTAGAAGAGTAATAGCAATAATGTTTCTTGTTATCTTATAGAATCGTTTTGTCCCTTTATATCTTGTATAAGCCGCTTTTATGAATAACCAAGCTGCTACTATCCACAGAGTTGTACCGAATACTGATAATGTGGCTGCTATGTAAAGTAACTTATTCAACATTTCTACACCATCCCCATTAGTTTTTCTTTTTAATATAATAAAGTATATAAATTAGCATAACTAGTATTGATAGTGTAGAAATTTATTTACCTATTTATAATAATTGAAACAGGAGAGCCCCTTAAGTTTGAAGCTCTCCTGTTTTAACTATGCCTCTATTATATTATGCCCTAGCTGATATTGTATAATGAGTAGTTTCAACCACAATATTTCCTGTTTCGTCATCCTGTTTCAGGTCCTCTACCCTCAAATACATACCCTGTTCGTCAATAGATATATCCAGAGCTGCGTAATAATTCTTACAGTTAGTAAGCATATCATGTAGTACCTTGAGGCTGACAGGAATCTGCAGTTCTTTCAACTTCCCATCAGCGTCTACACACTTCTCTATAACTACTGCAAATTCATTTGCTACGGACTGACCTGCATTTGCATTAGCTATCTTTATAACAAGGTTGTTCTCGTCATCATTTCCTATGATAAGATTCGTTTTTTCATTGTTATCTACTGACATTGCACAGTTAATAACATTTGTAAGAGCTTCTCTCAGAACTATTATTCTGTATTTAGAATAATCTTTCTGTTGATATCTTTCCAACGTTACTATGTCAGTCCTGCTTGCCGGAGACAGTTCAAACCAGATTCCCACTTCATTATTTTCAGATCTGATGTTAGCATATCTCTGGTCTTTAACAACTATGCTTACTGTATCTCCAGGCATCTTGTTCAGCATATCTACGAGTGCACTTGCTACACTCGTATGTATTACTACAGTGTGATTCTCACACGAAGTTATTGGGATATCTGTCACATGGGCTAGATTGCACACAAACGCTTTCTTCATGTTTCTCGATATATAAATAATTTTGTTTTTCTCTGTTGAGAGCCTCGACAGAATATCCTTAAGTTCACTCTTATCCCAGATGTCAGGGTTTTCTCCATCAAAGATACTGTCATAATCCATTCTTGACAGTACTCCGTATTTGATGTTGTCCTCAGGCTTAGCATAAGTTATTTTCTGGCTAAACCTTGACACCGTCTTTTCTTCATATTCAGGCTCTTCGCCTTCCTGTACTTCACCTTTCTTAGGTGCTAGCTTTATCTTTTTGGCATAGTTTATAGTCATAATATTATCGCTGCCGAACTCGATGTCAAAGTCACTCGTAGCAAGTATACCTGACGGCTGACAGCTTTCTATGATTTCCATTAGCCTTTTATAGGGTACTACTATTTTACCCTGAATAGTCTCCTGTCCCTGAAGGATATCCAGCTTCTCTACTATCGCCCTTTTACCATCAGAATAGCATACCTTCATGCTATTCTCGTTGATATCCAGCATTACCCCAGGTACATTTTTATTATCATCGGCGAATTTCTTCACTTTCTGCATTGCCTGTGTAAGTTTTTCCAATGAAACCTGCATATATCATACCTCCGCTATATTATATTTCGATGTCACTTTTGCCAAACATATTAGGCAGTGTTGCAAAAATGTCATTGTTATTCTGCTGTACAGTAGGATTTACAGGATTCTCAGGAGTTGATGCAGAAGGAGTATTTCCAGCAAATCCTACGTTTTGTGCAGGATTATATCCTGGTACTGGCTGATTAACTGCAGGATTCATAGCCTGACCAGCTGCAGATGTCGGAGTTGGTGTAGTCCCAGTATATGAAGATACATTGCCCGAATTAGCCTGCTCAGCCTCCTCTGCTTTGATTCTACCCAAAATTTCCTCTCCAATTTTCAGGGTGTTTTCAATCTTTGCTACCCTCTCCCTGTAAACCTGCTCAACGTTATCAGGGGTTATTGTAATGCCTAACTCGGCCGAAAGTTCTTCACATAGCTTCTCCAAATCGCTTTTTATATATGTCTGTTCTGCTTTCAATGTTGCTACCTGATCAGTGTACTTTTTCAACTCCGTATTATAGTTCCTTATTCTCTCAAGATCGAGTTCAGGTAAACTATTGTTTGTAGTCATCCTTCTAACTCCTTTCAATAAACTTTAATTTATATTTTCTTTTTATTACTCTCCAGCCCTTTGCAATAGTTCAATTGCTTTTTCTCTGTACTTTAACGGAATGTCCGTTTTAGCCATTATAATATCTTCCGGATTTCCTATCGTTCGTTCATGGGAATTTAGAGTATTTACTATGTCAGATACATCTACCCTCTTTGCTGTTTTTCGTTCTTCAATAATTTTCTTCTCCTCCAAAATGAATGCTTTTTCTAAAGGCCATAGTGGTATTTCAGGAAAATCAATTTCCATTGTTGCGTCGTCAAATATAGTCATTAAGACTATGTGCCCTTTTTCATCCATGTGACCTTCCCTATAAGCTGGTCTCGATAAACATCCAGGGAAGCACACAACCATATCGTGAGACCTACTATCCTTTATTACTTTGCCTTTGAACAATTCGTAGTTATGTATATGCCCACATATTAGATAGTCTACTCCAAACCACTGCTCAAATTCATCTAGTAGTATAGCATTACCATACTCTGGTAGTTTTGTATCAGAAAACTTAAAGTAATCATGCGTAAGTACCACGCTTATTGTATCATCTGATACTGGAAGAATTTCAGTCTCCAAATGCTTTTTATAATCAATCATAGATATATTGACTGTACCTAATTTTAGGTTAGTAGATGGCTTCAGCAATCCTTTGGTTATGTAATATTCATATTCTGTCATGCCGTATCCTGCGTAGTCATGGTTACCCCTTAAGGAATAGCTGTTACCATTTGTATATGCGTATAGTCTGGCTAATTTATCTTCAACAGCCAATCGGTACTCAAGAGTATGGAACCTCCCATAGGAGAAGTCTCCCAGATGTATTGCATGAGTTACCTTATGCTCTTCTGCGAATTTTACTACTTCTTCAAAGCAGTACAAAGTTTCTTCAGGATAATTCCTATGTGCACCATAGTTCTTTGACCATAAATGGATGTCTCCATAAGCCATTACATTTGCTATAATATTTTTATTAGACATGTATCCACCATCCTATTAACTTACTCTTGCATCCATTATAATTGTTTCTCCACATTTCGGACACTGAGTTACCAATGCCCCGGATTCCTTTATTTTATTTCTATATTCTTCTATTTGAGCGTTCATATAGTCTATCTGACTACTTATATCCCTAGCCTTATTCATAAATTTAATAACTTTTGCCATCTTCTCAAGTGATTTAATCTCATTATCATCGATTCTAGAAGCATTTGAAATGTCTAATTTATCAATTCTAGCCTGGATAATTCTTATACTACTTGCTTTATCTAGTGCTTCTTTTAATTTATAGATAGTTGATGTATCTATTTCTTTTAAGTTTTCTATATCCAAATTACCTATTCTTGAGCTTATTTCGCGTAGTTTAGTTACTTTATTTATTACATCTCTCAATTTAAGTTCTGTTGATACATCTATCTCTTCAAGAGTATCTATATTGATATGTCTTAATCTAGAATCTATTTTGCTTAGCCTGTTTAATTTACTTAGTATATTCTGCAACTTATAAACTGCTTCAGTATCTATGCCCTCCAAACCTTCTAAAATTTCATAATTTTTTATCTTAAATTTCAGCGTGCGAAGTATCCTTGTTTTTTCAGAAATGTCTTTCAATCTTTTTACGAAAGCAATATCTACAGTTTCTAATGATTCCGCCTTTTCATATACTTTTAATAATTTGTTTATCTCATATATTCTTTTTATATGAGTGTTGATAATAGATAAATTTCTAGCCTCTACACTATCGATTGGCTGCAGATTAGCCCTATTGATTTCTGCCAGTATTCCTAAGTCTTTGTCTATCTGTTGTATTCTTCTTAACAATTCTACTGCTTTTGCTAACTTTTGAATAGTTGCATACTCTTTTTCTAATCGTTTCTTTATATTAACAATAGGCTCTATGTCATAAATTTTTATTTTCTTTACTTCCTCAACAAGTGTATCTGCTTTTGTATTATTGAGGTCGAATTTTGACCTTAATTCATTAACCGCAGTAGACCCTAAGCTTATCGCCTTAGTCAAGTTTTCTACATGCAAAGCATTATACATAACTTTATAGTTAGTACTTGCAGGAGTAATGATGAATAGTAGCCTATCTTCATATGTCCTTATATGAAGAAATTCTCCAGTTTCAGGCTCTTTTATAAGTCCCATTACCTTCTGAACTTCAGTTGGAACATCACTATTTTCAAGCTTGTCTATTTCCCAATGAGAACCATCAGGCCTATCTATAGCGTAAACGTTAGTTGAATTCGTCTTTACCCTTGCAATAACCGTACCATCTTCAAGATCCATTTGCAGACCGAAGCCTGCCTTACCATCCATTATATAGTCCTTTTGATTTCTATAATTTGCATTTAAACCTAAAACAGCTGCTCCAAGTACAACTGATGTTTTGCCAGCTTCGTTGTCACCTTTTAAAGCTATAATGGGTGACTCTGTAAAATCTATCGTAACATCTCCAAGATTTCTGAAGTTTTTTAATCTAAATGACTTTATAGGACTATATTGCATGTTTCATTCTCCTTAATTAAACTGATTTGTAATTAAAAAAGGGACACTTGCGTGCCCCTTTTATTCAGTTATGGGCTATCCTTAGATGTTAATCTTGTTGTCAGGGCTGCCAAACACAGCGTTCACATCAGGTACCCCAGTAGGAACTCCCTGAGGTGCCCCCGCTACAGGCGCCCCAGCCTGCTGGACAGGATTTGCAGGCGCTGCAGGCTGAGCAGGATTAACAGGTGCCTGTGGAGCAGGATTTACAGGAGCTGCCTGAGCACCAGGCGTTACCGGCGCTGCTCCAGGTACGGCAGGTGCTACTCCAGGAGCTGCTCCAGGAATAATAGGCGATACACCAGGAATTATCGGTGCTGCTCCAGGCAGTGCTGCTCCAACAGGAGTTGCTCCAATTGCCTGACTTGCTACTGCTCCGACGTACTCGAGATACTTTGCATTCGGATTGACTGCAAGTTCTCTCTTGTACTCATCCCACTTCGCGAAGAGCGCATCCACGGTGCTCTTCGCCTCAGCTACAGTCATACCCTTCCATTCAAGGAATGCCTTTTCGATACCTTCCCAAGTAAACTTGTCGATATCGTTCTGTATTGCCTTTACCAGCCCAGGAAATTTTCCTGTAATGCTGGAGCCAGGGAATACAGGTGCTGTCGTGCTTTGAGAAACTACCAGAGCAGCGTTCTCCGCGTCCTTCGGATATTCGATTACCAGATCACAACCCTCGAATTTAAGTCCGCTGTTCTCTACCTGCTGCTTAATCTTCTCGACTCTCGACCTTGAAAGCTTCATAACCTTCAAATCGTATTCGGGAAGTCCGTTCTGTCCTATTATCGGATCGTCATTCTTTTTACTGTCTGTTCTGTACTGCACTATCAACAGATACAAATACGGAACTGCTTCTTTCGCCTTTCTCTCGTCTGCTGCCTGCTTCTTGAAGCCGGGTTTCTCTACCATGCCATTGGCGCCCTTGATACCTTCCATATGCTGTTTCAGAGCGTCACCTGTCAGTCCACAGGTCTGCTCCTCCAGTTCGCATCTGTACTTGTAGATATCCCAGGCGTCTTTGACTCTGTCGCAGATGGGGCAGGAACCATCGTTCAGAAGGTTGCCAGAATCATCTTTTCTGATGACATCCTTCAAACAAACCGATGCCTTGTACTTGCCATCTGCGGTCTCCCACTCATGCACATTGGCGTACAGAGCGATGATCTGATTCGTTACCTGTACACTTCCATCTTCTCCCGTCGTCTGTACCTGAACGAAAGGAATGTGAATGTAATGCTTTTTTCCCTGTTCTGCTCTGTACCTCAGACTATTATTGTTTGCCGCCTCTCTTAAGAACTCTCTGATGTCTGTCGTCTTTCTCATTGCACTCGCTAAAAATGACATACTCTCTACACTCTCCTTTACTCTGATATACTCTGTTTACTCTATTTGCTAACACCCTTTCAGGTAGTTTAGCCTATTTTGATTTTACTTTACCCCAACTATCTAACTGCTATTACTATACCCTTCATGTCAACTCTCAAAACTCCTTAACTCTCATTTAAAATCACTTTCAATATATTTACTAGTCTATTTTACAGCTTACTTACTAATTGCTTACT
>LSQX01067435.1_pt1 | contig 68177 bp, 55 predicted proteins | sample 654561 | NCBI WGS metagenome assembly LSQX01 (sample SAMN04489861, study PRJNA283612) | anaerobic digester metagenome | isolation source: 4 biogas reactors fed with cattle manure at either 37C or 55C with and... | place: Denmark: Kongens Lyngby | collected 2014
CCCCACTGCAGGCTACGTGGCCAAACCCCTGTACCAGGATCTGGGCACCGGGAACCCCCGACCCCAGCTTCTGTACAGCGACTGGAATGCCTTTGCGCGCACTGACGTGGTGCGCTACCCCGACGAGCAAGGCCGCTTTGATCCGCATAGTGATCTGCTGGTATTCACCGACGGGGAAGTGCCCACGAACATGCTGCACTTCCAGGGCGATCTGCAAGCGCAAGCACAGACTCTGACGCGATTCCTGGGCATGTACCCCTTCCGGGCCTTCCAGCCGAAGCGGGTGATGCTGATCGGTCCGGGAGGCGGGTTGGACGTCCTGCTGGCCCTGTCGGTGGGGGCGGAATACATTGAGGGTGCGGAGCTGAACCCCTCCATCCCCTACCTTGTGCGCAAGTTTCGGGACTTCTGCGGACCCGTATACGATTACCAGAACGTGAACATCCAGGTAGATGAGGGCCGCAGTTACCTGAGCCGGTCCCGCCAGCGATACGACCTCATCTACATGGCGCTGACCAAGACCGCCACCACCACCTCCAGCTCAATGGCGCTGACCGAGGGCTATGCGCAGACCACGGAGGCCTTTGAGGCGTACTTTGACCGGCTGACGGAGGCGGGCGCGCTGGCCTTCATCTGCCAGGAACCACCGCTGCTCCTGCGCACGCTGATGACCGCCTGGACAGCAGTGCAGAATCAGACTGGAGCAGACCCCCAAACTGCAGCTCGACATCTCGCAATCGTGGATTGGTCACCTTCGGCGGAAGCCCTGGCGCCATATCGCCATCTCCTGATCATGACACGCCGGCCCCTGACCCCGGAGCGTTCCGCAGAGCTGGCTAAGCTGGCCATCGCCTGCGGCCAGGAACCGGTCTTCTTCCCCGGGGCCTACGAACAATCGCCGTTTGCCGAGTTGACGCGCCGCCCACTCACCACGAGGCAGTTCGTGGAGAGCATAAACCGCTCGCGGCCAAGGAAGATGCCGCTCAATCTCTTGCCCTGTCCGGATGACCAGCCCTTTGTATTGGACCTCAACTTCCGACCCCCAGCGCAGTTCTGGGCCCTTGCCGCTGTCACGGGAGGACTCGTGGTGGTGCTATCGTTGCTGGCCTGGCCGGGAATACGCCGGCGGCGAGAAGTCAGCGGCCAGGCCTTCGCGGGGCAGGTGGTATATTTCTCTCTGTTGGGCGCCGGATTCATGCTATTGGAGGTCAGCTTGATTCAGAAGCTGATTCTCTATCTGGGATATCCGGTGCTATCGCTGTCGGTGATTCTATTCGCCCTGCTGCTGGGGGGGAGCCTAGGGAGTCTCTACAGTCAGCGTGGTGAGACCGCGGCGGCGGGCAGGCGGATTCCGCGCGCCGGCCTCGGTGTGCTTATCACGGGGCTGGTGGTCTACGCGGTAGCCGCGCCCCTCATGAAGGCCACTCTGTTCTTGGACATCCAGACGCGGAGCCTCATTACCATGCTGCTGGTGTTGCCTCTGGCTTGGTTCCTGGGTATGCTTCTTCCCAGCGGTCTGCGGCTGATGTCGGTGCAGAATCCCCGTGGCGTACCCTGGATGTGGGGCGTGAACGGCCTCAGCTCGGTCAGTGGCTCAGTGCTGGCCATGCTGTTGGCGAAGCTATGGGGCTTTTCGTGGGTATTTCTCACTGGTCTGGGACTGTATCTGCTAGTTATCGTTCTGGCCGGGAGCGGAAGCGCATTTCGCGTCGGCAGGGACGGGCCAGAGGCCACCCCTGCCAGGCCAGAACCGGAGGTAGTGGAGACATGAGAAGCACCACAGACCAGAAGCGACGGGACCAACGCGCGGCCGAACAGGTAGAAGCCGCCATCACCCGCATGGAGCAACGAGCGCAAGAGATGACCCGGGAGTTGCGGATGACCGATCTGGTACGTCGGGCCGCGGAGCGAGCCTACCGGCGGGCGCGGCGCGCGCGCCGCTACTTGCTGCTGCCGCGACACACGCGCACACAGCGGCGTTTTCTGCGCATGATGATCTACCTGGCCTTGGCCACGGAGCCGTCGCTGCGGTACACGGCGAACAAGGTAGCACGGTTCTACAGCCGGAACTACGTTTATGAATGGATGAACAACCCGGCCTCGCAGCCGGCACGACAGACCGGCCGCGACGCCATCATGCGCTCCGGGGAGTCCGCGTTTGGAGAAGCGCCCCTAGCGGGAGCGCTCGCCTACGTCATGTTCCATCACAACGAGCTGCATATCGAGCATCTCTCCAACTACAGTGAGCTCTATATCAAAGCGGGATTGCTGGATCGCAGTGGCTTCTTCCACGACCGGGGCAAATGGGCACGCGCTCGCTTGGGGCTACCAACCTATCTGGAAAAACCCTCGTTGGCCACGCCGGCTCCCGAGCCCAGGAGAGACAAGGCTGAGGGAGAACCCAGCAACTAGGCCGGGCGACCTATCTTGGTGTGCAGGGAGGAGATTCATGCGTTGGTATGACTTTGTTGCATGGGCGGCTGTAGGTCTGGTGGTTAGCTTCACGTCGGCGGCTGCCGCCGACGTCGCGGGCGTGGACACCCGTGCCCTGACCCAGGAGGCACCGCTGGCCACTCTGGTGGTCAAGGAAATCGAGCTAACGCCGCGCTTGCAGTTCATTAGTCCCGGAGCCAACGAGGAGTGGCTGGAGAACGCGACAGCGACCATCCAGTGGCTCACGGTGGGGCCGATCAAGCACGTGCGGCTGTATTACTACGGGGACCGTACCAAGTTAGGCGGAGGAAGCCGCGGCAGTTTCTCCGGCCTGATCAGCGATGCCATCCCCAACGAAGGTTCGTACAGATGGACCGTGCCCTGGGTGGACGCCCGCAGTTTCATGTTGCGCCTGGCAGGCTACGACGAAGAAGGTAAGCTGATGGCGGAGACCGAACGCGTCGTCCGCTTCCGTCCCTCAGAGGCCTCCGGCCTCAACGGCACCTACATCGTCGTCAGCAAGCGGCGACAGCGCCTGTGGTACTACCAGAACGATCATTTGCGATGGATCAGCATCGTCTCCACGGCAGCAGCACCGTTCAGCACCCCCAACATGCGTCCGGGCTCTTCCGGCCGCCGTGGCGCCATGGGCCGGATCTTCTACAAGACCCCCAATGCCTTCAGTCGCATGTACCAAGTCAATATGCCCTGGTGGATGGCGATCACCAGCTCCGGCAGCCACGGGATTCATGCCACCTCGTCGGGCTTCTACCGATACCTGGGTTCTCCGGCTTCCCACGGCTGCATCCGGCAGCACCGGCAAGACGCCAAGAGGCTCTACGACATGGTCTCAGTCGGGACTCGAGTCTACGTCTTTTAGGCGCCGTCTGCCGGGGACGTCGGCACTCTCACCCGGTTTGACCTCCCTACCTGGTGGTGATATACTCAATCCCCGCGGGCCTCGTAGAGGCCTCTTCTCTTGGGCGGATTGTGATCGGGGAAACCGTCCGCCAGGTCGGAGATCACATGGAAGAACATCCACACTACCAAACCATGCAGGCCGTCAACCGTCAGCTTCGTGTCATGTGGGTGCGCTGGGGACTCATCCCCCTGGGTTGCGCTCTCATATTGCTGGTGGTGACCTCCGCGCTGCGGCATACCGTGCCGCTCTCCCCCGAGCCCGAGCAGCTGGCCCTGGGGTTCAAAGCCGTCATGGCCATCGGTGCAGCTCTGTTTCTGTTGGGTTTCTGGCTGGATGGTCGTTGGACAGAAGCTCAACGGATTGCGAGGACGATCTGGGTGGCCTCCGGCGGGAACGGCCACCGCCCCTCCAAGCGCGACTTGAGCGATCATGCAGATCTGGCCATGAGCAATCTGGTGTTTTCCACCAAGGCCTTGACCGTGATCGGTCTGCTCATTGGCCTGGCCGCGGTCCTGGCCTCGCTGGCCGGCCTGAGGTTTGACTACAGCATTCAGATTCTCCTGCTGGCGCTGGCCTTCCAGCTCTTTATCTACTCGCGACATCCGTATTACCGCGAACTCATGGAGGCTGCGCTCCGAGGTGACCTGGTGGTGGAGGAGAAGTCGCCAGGGAAGAGGTAGCCCCGAGGTGGGTGGCACACCACGCCGCCCCTGCAAACAGCGACATGCAATACCGTCGTCCCCGAGGAGTCAATGATATCACCCCGGCCGAGGTCGGGCGTTGGCAGCGTGCAGAGACCCTCTATCGTGATCTCTGCCGCCGCTTCGCCTACCAGGAGATCCGCACGCCGATCTTCGAGCAGACCGAGTTGTTCGTCCGCGCCATCGGCGAGGAGACGGACCTCGTCAACAAGGAGATGTATACCTTCCAGGACCGCGGCGGGCGTAGCCTGACCCTGCGCGCAGAGGGCACCGCTCCCGTGGTGCGCGCTTTCCTGGAGGATAGCTTGCAGGGACAGGACCGCGAGCGCCTGGTGAAGTTATTCTATCTCGCACCGATCTTTCGTTACGAGCGGCCCCAGGCGGGACGCTATCGGCAGCACCACCAGGCCGGCGCGGAGGCCCTCGGCAGCGCCAATCCTGCGCTGGATGCCGAGATAATGGCGCTGGCCACCAGTTTCTATCACGGACTTGGCATCACCGAGCTCACCCTGCTGCTGAATTCAGTGGGCTGTCCGGTCTGCCGCCCGGGACACCTGCAACAACTCAAGGCCGCAGTCGCGCCCCGACTCAGAGAGATGTGCGGCGACTGTCAGCGACGCTTCGACATCAATCCGCTGCGCCTGCTGGACTGCAAACGTGCTACCTGCCAGGAGGTCACCGCCAACGCCCCGAAGATGACGGACCTGCTCTGCGAAGATTGCGGCACGCACTTCGAGGGCGTACAGAGCGCGCTGCGGGAAATCGGCATCGACTGGTTCACTCTGGAGCCGCGACTGGTGCGAGGGCTGGACTACTACACGCAGACCGCATTTGAATTCCGGGCGCCCGGACTGGGGGCGCAGGACTCCATTGGCGGCGGCGGACGCTACGACGGGCTGGTCCGGGAGTTCGGCGGACCGCCCACTCCGGCCGTCGGGATCGGCATGGGGCTGGAGCGTGTACTCATCGCCCAGGAAGCTGCCGAGGCAGCCGCAGAGACTGGAGCGCTGCCTGCATTGCGTGAAGGTGTGTTCGTTGCCGCCCTGGGCGAGCAAGCCTGGGAACCTGCCCTGCGGCTGCTGCAGGAGCTGCGCCAGGCCGGACAAGTGGCAGAAGTGGACTACCGACGCCGGAGCATGCGCGCCCAACTCAGCTTCGCCGACAAGGAGGGCTTCCGCTGGGCGGCGATCCTAGGCGAGGACGAGTTGCGCGAGGAGAACGTCACGCTCCGCAACCTCGAAACCGGGGAACAGGAGAGCGTGAAAGCCGAGAAACTGGGGGACCGGCTTACCAAGCCCGACAGCCAGTAATCGGACGCGCCTCGGGGGGACAAGCATGGCCGAACAGGCGCGGAAGGTCGCAGCCCACCACGACTGGTTGGCCGCAACCTACGACGCAAATTACTTCGAGCACTACGCAATCTACCACCGGGTGACGCGAGAGAACCTGCGGCGCCATCTTCCTCCTCAGGCGGGCAGTCTTATCCTCGATGCTGGCGGGGGCACCGGAATCTGGGCTCTGGAACTGGCGGCGTGGGGATATGAGGTCGTGTTGACTGATATCTCGACGGGGATGCTGGCGCAGGCTCGCGCCAAGCTCACGGCTCAGGGTCTGGAGACGCGCGTGAGGCTCGTGGAGGCAGATATTCGCGCCATGCCAGAGTTGGCCGACGACAGCTTCGACATGATCGTGTGCCAGGGTGATCCGCTGTCCTACTGCGGTGACCATATGGCGGCAATCGCGGAGTTTGCCCGGGTAGCGCGGGCTGGAGCCAGCGTCATTGCCTCCGTCGACAATCGAGCCTGCGTTCTGAACTGGCTGCGGCAATCGAATGACCTAGACGCTATGCGATGCCTGCTGGAAACCGGACAAGCCCTCACACCCGACGAGCAGGAAGCCTTACGCTACGTGATACACGCCTTCACCGCCGAAGAACTGCGCTCGGCGTTCGAGAGCCAGGGCTTCGAGGTGGAAAGCGTCATCGGGAAGCTCTGCCTCGCGCACCGGCTGGACGGCCTGGTGGCGTCGGACCCGAAGATTCAAGAGCAGTTAGTTGAACTGGAGCAGATGTACCACGCCGATCCTGCCTACTATCCCTGGGCTGGGCACCTGGAGATCGCCGCCCGGCGAAGCCGTGACTAGCGAGCTTGCAGACGGCTGCGTGTGCCCTGGGAAGGGTCGGAGGACACAACCAGCGTCTCCATAAGGCCGATGAATTGTCCTGTCTGCGATAACCCGTTAGAGGAGCGGGCTGTCACGTGTCCGCAGTGCGGCTTCCCGCTGCAAGAGGCCCGCATGGCGGTCTGGCGTCCATATGTCATCATGGCTGCCCTGATGGCCAGCATCGTGATCTATGCAGCGCTTGTGTTCATGGTTCCCGCCACGAGCGGGCCAGACGCGGGGTTGCTTGAAATCCTGGAGTACGCACTCGCCGGAATCGCGGCTGCCACTGCTGCAGCTGTGTACCTTTGGCCGCAGTTGACGGGCCCGGCGGCACCGCAAGCGGGAATGGGGCGCCTCATCTTCCGCGCTGCGCTGGCGGAGTCGATTGCCATTTACGGACTGGTGCTGCACTTTCTCGGCGCGCCTTTCACCCATGCTCTGGGTTTCATCGCCGCCTCTCTGGTAGTGCTGGGAGTGGTCGCTAGCGAGCTTCCAGCCCTGGGCCAGGCGACCAGAAAATGGTTCGTCGAGCATCACGAGCGCGAGGTTTAGCGGCACAACTTTACATGGCAAGCAAGACACTTGTCACGCAAACCAGAATTGAGAACGGCGGACGGGACTGAGGTCCCGTCCCCAGGTATAGGAGAACAGGGAGTATCCATCATGCCCGAGGGTCAAACCTTCCTTAAACGTACTGCCATCTGTGCGGAGCTTAGCCTGGAGAAGGCTGGACAGGAGGTCGTTCTCAACGGCTGGATCAACCGCCGGCGAGATCACGGCGGCTTGATCTTCGTGGACCTGCGCGACCGATCGGGTCTGGTCCAAATCGTCTTTGACCCCGAGAAGGCAGAGCCCTTCGCCGTGGCCGAACACGTGCGCGCGGAGTTTGTCCTGGCCGTGCGCGGGACCATTCGCCAGCGTCCAGAGGGGACGGAGAACCCTGAGATCGCCAGCGGCGACCTGGAGATTCTTGCCACTGAAGCCGAAATTCTGAACGCCTCGGAGACGCCGCCCTTCCTGCACACCGATCGCACAGAGACCGACGAGCTGGTGCGGCTGAAATATCGTTATCTCGACCTGCGCAGCCCGCGCCTGCAAGCCAACCTGGAGCTGCGCCATCGCGTGGCCCAGGAAACACGGGCTTTCCTCAGCACCGAAGGGTTCTGGGAAGTCGAGACGCCGATTCTCTTCAAGCCCACGCCTGAAGGGGCTCGCGATTACCTGGTGCCCTCACGCGTCAGTCCCGGGAACTTCTACGCCCTTCCCCAATCGCCCCAGACCATGAAGCAACTGCTGATGGTGGCGGGGGTGGAGAAGTACTTCCAGCTCGCGCGCTGCCTGCGTGACGAGGATCTGCGTGCCGACCGGCAGCCGGAGCACACGCAGATTGATATCGAGATGTCCTTCGTTGAGCGCGAGGACGTTCTGCAGATCGTCGAGCGGCTCATGGTACACCTCTTCCGCGCAACGCTGGACACGGAGCTTCCACAGCCCTTCCCACGAATGAGCCATGAGGAGGCGTTGGCGCGCTTTGGCACCGACAAGCCCGACCTGCGCTTCGGCCTGGAACTGGTAGACTTGACCGAGGCTATGGCCGGCTCCGAGTTCAAGGTCTTCAGCCGGGTGGCCCAGTCGGGCGGGCAGATCAAGGGTCTGCGGGCACCGGGCTGCGCCAACTACTCGCGTAACCAACTCGATAACCTCACCGAATTCGCCAAGGCGCACAAGGCCCAAGGGCTAGTGTGGATCCAGGTGCAGGCCGGACCGAGGCTGGAGTCGCCAGTGGCCAAGTTCCTCGGCGAGGCCGAACAGAAGGCGCTCATCGAGCGTCTGGGAGCCACGGAGGGCGATCTGCTTCTCATCGTCGCCGACCAGGCGGCAATCGTCGCGGAGAGTCTGGACTGGCTGCGACGGGAGATGGCCCGCCGTATGGGGCTGATCCAGGCCGGGGACTGGCGGCCACTGTGGGTGGTAGACTTTCCCATGTTCAAGTGGGATGAGGATGGCAAGCGCTGGGAGGCCGAACACCACCCCTTCTGCATGCCGCATCCCGATGACCTGGAGCTGATGAAGACTGATCCGGGACGGGTGAGGGCGCAGTCCTACGATCTGGTCCTCAACGGCACCGAACTGGCCAGCGGCAGCATCAGGATTCACCGGCGCGAGATTCAGCAACAGGTCTTCGACCTGCTGGGCATAACGCCGGAGGAGGCGGAGCGCCGTTTTGGCTTTCTGCTCAAGGCTTTCGAGTATGGGGCGCCACCGCATGGAGGGATTGCGCCGGGCTTTGATCGGCTGGTGATGATGCTGGCCGGCGAGGAGAACATCCGGGAGGTCATCGCCTTCCCCAAGACCCAGCGAGCTCAAGATCTGATGAGCGGTGCGCCCGCGCCCGCTGATCCGCAGGCGCTACGAGATCTACACATCAAGCTGGACCTGCCGCCGGAGTAGACAGATGAGCGGGAAGTAGTGAGGGGTGAGCCTGTGCGGCAGGTCAGTTCCGGCGGCCCTTCGCGCCGAACAACTGACGGCTGACGACTTGCGTCCTCTACACTCATGACTGCGCAACCTGCGTCCCAACTTGAGGAGGATTACGTCGTCCACGTCGAGGACGTGGATTTCTCCTGGCAGGATCATCTGGTGCTCAAGGACTGTGACTTGCAGGTTGGTCAAGGCGTCTTTCTCGGCTTGATCGGGCCCAACGGCGGTGGCAAGAGCACGCTGCTGCGTCTGATCCTCGGCGAGCTGGCACCCGAGCACGGACAGGTGGTAGTCTTTGGGCGCGAAGCCCGGCGTCTGGGACCTCTGCGCCGCTGGATCGGCTACGTCCCCCAGCGCGAGCGTTCTGAGTTCAACTTCCCCGCGACGGCACTCGACACCGTGCTCATGGGAACCTTCCCCTCGCTGGGCTGGGGACGCCGCGTCCACCAGAGTCAGCGCAAACACGCCTTGCACACCATGGACCTCCTGGGCATTTCCAACCTGGCGCCCAAACCACTGCGCCAACTCTCCGGAGGGCAGCAGCAACGTGTGCTGGTCGCCCGGGCCCTGGTCGCCAATCCGCGCCTGCTCCTGCTGGATGAGCCCACCGTAGGTATGGACGTGGGGGCGCAGGAGGCTTTCTTCGAGCGGCTCGGCGAGTTGCAGCAGCACCTGCGGCTGACTGTCATCATGTCCACGCACGACATGGAGCACATTCGTTTTGTGGCCGACTCCTTGGCCTGCATTGACCACACCATACACTGGCATGGGCGTACGGAGGCGCTGACCGGCGAGGATCTGGAGGCGGTGTGCGAGTTGGGAGCCTACCACCGGCACGTGGAAACGTATCACGGGGGAGCCCCCTCCATTCCTCCGGAGGCAGGGGCGGGCAACCTCAGAACCGACATTGGCCATGACTGATCATATCGGATTCTGGCAAGCCCTGGTGGAGTTTCAGTTCATGCGCCAGGCGCTGATCGCTGCGATCCTGGTCGGCGGCCTCTGCTCGGTGTTGAGCGTCTATGTTGTTCTGCGCGGTATGGCCTTCATTGGCCAGGGCATCTCTCATGCCGCCTTTGGCGGCCTCGCCTTGGGGCTCCTGCTCTTCGGCAGTGCCAGCGCCGCCGGGCTGCCGATCAGCCTGATCACGGCTGCCTTCTGCCTGGCCGTAGCCGTATTGATCGGCGTGGTCTCCCGCCGCGGCCATGTTTCCGCGGACAGCGCCATCGGCATCTTCTTTGCCTTCTCCATGGCCCTAGGGGTGCTACTGGTCTCCCTGCGCAAGCTCTACACCGCTGACCTTATGACCTATCTCTTTGGCTCCATCCTGGCGGTGACGCGTGAGGACCTGATCCTGATGGCCGTGCTGTCGGCGTTGATCCTCGGCTTCATCGCTCTGTCCTACAAGGAGTTGATCTACTACTCCTTCGACCCGCAGATGGCCTGGGCGAGCGGGCTGCCGGCGGGTGTGCTACACTATGCGCTGCTTACCATGCTAGCGCTTACCATCGTGGCCTCGGTGAAGGTGGTGGGGGTGGTGTTGGTTAGCGCTTTTCTGGTCATCCCCGGCGCCACGGCGCGGCTCCTGTGCTCGGGCTTCGGCACCATGATGGGCGTGGCGGCTGTTTTCGGGGTACTCTCCGCCTTGCTCGGATTATATGTCTCGCACCTGTGGGATGTCCCCACCGGCGCCACGATCGTGACTGCGCAGTTCTCAGTATTCGGAGTGGCGTGGCTAATGTCGCTAAGGAGGACGTAGGAAGATAACCATGTCTGACCACAACCCCTGGGAACCCGACTTTGAGACCGTGGAGCCAAGCGCCATCCGTCGAGCCATCGGCGAGCGCACACAGACCAGCTTCCGCGATATACCGCAGTTTGACGTCTCGCGACAGGTGCTGGCAGGTCCCATGATGACGGCCCGCACGCGGCTCAAAGCTGCCGGCGCCGACCCTCTGCCCACCTTCAACGACTACCTGATCAAACTGACGGGCGACGCCCTGCCCGTCTACCCTACGCTCAACTCCTGGTGGGAAGATGACGTCGTCAAGCTGCTGAAAAGCGTTAACGTAGGCTTCGTCTGCGAGACCGAGGAGGGGATTCTCCTGCCGACGGTCTTTGACGTGGACCACAAGACGCTAGGGGAGATTGCCGGCGAAACGCGGCAGCTCATTGCGCAGGCCCGCGCCGGGCGCTTACGGGCTTCCTTCCAGCGCGGAGCGGGGATAACCCTGACGAATATCGGCCCCGCCGGCGTTGATCAGTTCAACGGTATCATCAGCCCGCCGCAGACTGCCATTCTGGCCATCGCCTCGGTCGCCCCCAGACCTGTGGTCGAGGGTGACTCGGTGGTCATACAGCCCACGATGTACCTCACCATCTCGCTTGATCACCGTGTGCACGACGGGCGGCGCGGAGCCGAGTTCCTGGCGGAACTGGCGAAGAAACTGGCAGACGAGGAGCACCTGCGCAATCTATGACCATCCACTTGCTCGGACATCGCGGGGCCGCCGGAGAGGCGCCGGAGAACACCCTGGCAGGGTTCACGCTGGCGCGCAACCTGGGTGTGACAGGAATCGAACTCGACGTACACCTGTCGGCGGATGGCGTGTTGGTCGTTATCCACGACGATACGCTGGAGCGCACCACCAACGCTCGCGGCCCCGTATCGGCCCTCACGTCCGCCGAGCTCCAGGCGCTGGAGGCCCGCGCCGCTTTTCCCCAGGGGCCAGAGCGGGTAGGCGTACCCACGCTGGGTCAGGTGCTGGAGGCCGTGCCCGATTTCGCCCTGTATCATCTGGAGATCAAGCGCGATGCCACCACGCGGTATGAGACCGTGTGCCGCCAACTGGCGACTACCGCCGCGGAGTATGGCGTCACTGAGCGTGCCTTGGCCATCTCCTTTGACCCCCAGGCGCTGGCCATCATGCGCGAAGTCGCGCCGGAGATCAGGCGGGGCTTCCTGGGCGGCTACGCGAACCAGTCCGATGTGGAGACAGCCGTGAGCCTCGACTGCGAGTGGGCATGCATGAGCGTACATACAGCCAGCGGGGAGAGCCTCGCGGCGGCACAGGATCGAGGGCTGCGCCTCTCCATGTGGACCTGCAACACCTCGGCGGACTTCGAGGCGGCACTCACGGCGCCAGCCGAGGCCTTCTGCAGCGACGTACCCACGCAAGCGCTCGCTTACCTGCGACAGCGAGGCGTCACGATTGTTCCCCCGCTTGCCTCTTGACCGGATCTAGAAGCTTATGCGGCTCACTCCGGGGTGCCAGCGGCCAACTCGTCTCGGTAAAGGTCGAGGTGGTCCGGCCGGAAGCTGTTGACCATGATACAGCTCAGATTCATGTGCGGATCTCCCTCTGAGGCTTCCGTGCCAGCCGCAGGCACTCCCCCGCCAACCAGGCATGGTCCTCCATGTCCTTCTCCGGGTCCGCGATGAACCAGAACCCCAAATTCTCTTCCCCGGCCTCGGCATACATCTCCTCCAGGCCTTGCATGACCTTCTCCCGATCGCTCATGTCCCCCATGAGCTGCACCACGATCGGCAGGAGGGCAATCCTGGAACCGAGCACCGCCTTGCCCTCCGCGATGGCCACGTCCCCCACGGGCGGAATGGTGAAGGCGTGCACAGCATCCATCCGTGTCTGCGCATACAGCGGCAGCAGATCCCGGATCAGTCCGCAGGAATGATGCAGATAGAACTTCCCCGCGGCATGGCAGATATCTGCCATGCGGTCAGTGTAGCCCAGGCAGAATTCCTCGAACATCGCTGGCGACTGGGTGGTGGTCGAGGTGTCATCCATGGTGATTAGCGCCTCGGCTTCCTCGACTTGTGCGGCCAGGCGACACCAGCGCTCGTAGTTCTCGCCCATCACCTCCAGTGTCGCCCTTAACTCGGCACGCGCGTCGGCCCACAGGTAAGCCAGACTCTCGGCACCGGCGTAGACCCGCACCATCTGCCCCAGCGGCGTGCCCGGTAGGCCCAAGAGAAGCAGGCCCTCCTCGCCAATCAGTTGTCGCCGCGCTCGCGTCAACTCCAGGAGATCGGGGCTGAGCGCGAATTCCTGATCCTCATGCAATGCCGCCAGCGCCGGTAGATCCCGCTTGGTCTTGACCAGGTGCTCCTGGGTATACCACAGACCCGTACCGGGTGAGTAGCGTTTGACCTCCTGCAAATCACCTGCTGGCGTGTGCCAGACGCTGGTGAGCACCTCTTTCTCGCGGTGCTCCTCCATCCTCACCCGCGGCGACGTGGCAACCAACGGCACGGGATAGAGATCGGCGATGTCTAGTCCCAGATTGCGCGAAAACTCCACGGTCCGCTGATCCGGGCCCTCCGTGCAGAAGAGTCTCTCCTCCAGTTCGGGATCCATGCCCCGTCGGTTGGGCTGATTGTAATTGTCCACATGCCCGAAGACCGGCGTCCACTCCGGCCGCTCATGGCGCAGCATGGTCAAGAGGTTCTCGCGAGGTGTCAGCATCTACTATCCCTCACTCCAGAAGATACAGACCGTCTTTACGCGACACGGGAAGGTCCGGCCGCTCAGAGACAGCAGTGGACCCCGGTTGCCCATGCTACTGAGCAATCTTCCCCCACAGGAGATAGACTACCTGCTCCCAAGGAGCAACGTCCTGGGGCGCAGATTCCGCCCCGACCAACCTCGACTTAGCCAATGACTGTGAGCCATCCTTGACACTACCGGGTGGGCTTCGTACAATTGCAGTTGTATAGACTTTTCCAAGTTTTTCGTGGAAAGCTGTACTGCTGCGGTCCATAGCGCCCTGCAGGGCGGAACTTGCGTATTGGCTCACGGGTTTAGTAGGTACACGCCCTGAACCTGGCGCCATTCTCGTGGGAGGTGATCTTCAGTGGACGATTCGCGTACCAGGTTGTTGCCCGTCACTCCGGACACCACTCCGTCTGAGTCCGCATCGCCGGAGGATACCTCCCAACTTCCCGTGGTGGAGACCCCGCATCCCTCCCGGCTCCATCGTGCTACTAACCTCCTTGCGCTCGGCCGTATAGGTGAAGCGGCAGTGCTGTGCCGAGAGGAGTTGGAGGAGTATCCCGCCTCGGCGGACGCCTATGCTCTCTTGGCCATGGCCGAGGAGCAAGCCGGCAATCGGCACCTGGCTATCGGACTGTACGAGCAACTCCTGGAGCTGGACCCGGAGCGTGAGGTGGAGGCCGAGCGTCTGGAGGCCTTGCGCCGGGAGATGGAGGAGCTGGAAGCCCAGGAACCCTCCCCCGAGGAGAAGGAGGAGCACCTCCGCCGCCTGCAGCCGTTGGCCCTGGTCATCCTCACCGCGGCCGCGGTCCTGCTCATCATGAGCCTGGCGCTGCTGCTGGTGGTACGCCATCGCAACCAGGTCATCCACAGGCAATACCAGCAGGCAATGGACGCCGGCAATCAGTACTATGGCCAGGGCCAATACGCCCAGGCCGCTGCCCAATACGCGCAGGCCGCGCGCCTGCGGCCCAAGGACGCAACCGCGAACTCCTACTACAACGCCGCCCTCCGGCAGGCCCGGCAGGCCGGGACTCCAGCCGGCCAATTCCCCGTCTTCTATGCGCCGACCGGGAATCCGTTCCTTACCAACCCCTATGCTCCTGCCACCGGGGAGGCTACGGGCTTGCCCTTGCCCCCGCCGGTGACCGCTCCGTCCGGCGGCGGCGATGTCCAGATCCGTCCACTCAGCAATCCCTGGCAACCCACCGAGCCCACGCCCGCGCCCACACCCCCGCTCCTGGCGCCCCCGGTTCCCCGGGCCGAAGGCCTACAACCCATTCAGCCGCCGGGGTATCCGGGCACTTCCGCAACGGGTGAAACCACGGCACAGCCGCCCCCGGCTTCGGCCCTTCCGACGGCTTCAGCAACTCCGGCCGCCTCAGCCACTCCCGCCACCGAGCAGCCCATGATCAAGGTGGAGATCAGTGGGCGCCGGCGGCCACCGCCCCCGCCTGCGGTGCGCGCCGAGGACTACCGCGCCCAGGGGGATAGTCTCCTGCAGCAAGGCCGCAAGGCGGAGGCCCTGGCCGCCTACCAGAAGGCCGTCACCGCTTATCAGGAGCAGAAGGCCGCTCATCCTGAGCAGGCGCGAGCCCTCGACAACGCCCTGGTCACGGTGCGCGCCAAGATGAAGCTATGCGAGTAGCCTGGGCTGCAACAATCCAGGTGTGCTCCCTCTGCTTGCTTACAGCGGTGAGCGCGTCGCTCGCTGAACCAGCCCCCGGGGGTCTCACTCGCGGAGTAATTGTCGTCTTGGCTTCCGAGTCGCCGACCGGCGCTGCCGCATTTGCCGATGCTCTGCTGCCTCGGCTGGCCCAGGGCGACAACCGGTGCACAATGCTGACAGCCGACTCGGCTCTCGTCAATGCCGCCGGTCTGAGTAAGGACTTCCTCACCGCCTTGGGCACCGCCCCACCGGACCAGGTCTACTCCCGGCTCCTGGAACTGGCCCAGCGTCTCCACCTGGACGAGGTCGCGCGTCTTGCGCTACAGATCACCCCACAGGGCGGCAGCGTGGAGATAGTCTGGGCTCGCCTCGCGGCGGGGCAGGTGCGCCAGATAGAGGTCTCCGAGCCCTCCCTGCGTATGCCGCAGGACGCAGACTTGCTGGCCAGCCTGGCGGCCCGAGCGCTCACCCAGGGCTGGGCGCAAGCGACGCCGGTAGCACCGGAAACGCAGCCTGCTCTGCCTCCTCCTCCCCCGACATCAGCCACACAGGTTCTTCCCCCACCCCCGGAGCCGGAGGTTCCCCCCGCTTCCCCCCTTCCTGCGCCGTCGCCGCCTGAGGTCGCTGCGCCTGCTACCCTGGTGCAAACCCTGCCCTCCGCGTCTCCTGACCCCTTGGCAGCAGCGCGTGAGGCCCTCAGTAAGGGCGATGCTTCCCGTGCGCTGGACTTGATCGCCGGGGCTATCCGTCAGGGGGCGCCCCAGATCCCAGCGCTACTCCTTCGCGCGCGGGCCTATGCCTCGCTACAGAATGATGAACAACGGCGCGTCTCCCTGGTTTCCGCCATCGCGCTGGATCCTACACTCTACGAGCCCCGCCTGGAGCTGGCTAGCTTACAGGCTGCACGAGGGCTCTGGCAGCCGGCAGTGGAGCTCCTGCAGCAGGCGATCGCCGCCCGGCCTCAGGCTCCCGCGGCATACCTGCAACTCAGTGCATTGTACGAACGTCAGCGGCAGCCGGCCCTGGCCCTGGAGACCCTGCGGGCTGGTGCTGAGGCTAGCCCTGAGAACCTACCCCTGCTCACCGCCCTCAGCCGCGCCTACCGCGACCGCAACCTGCTGCCCGCCGCCGAGGAGACCTATGCTCAGATCGCTGCGCTTTCCCAGGGCGAGGCGAGAGCCGAGGCCTACCTGGAGCTGGGGCGCATGTATATGGCCGCGCTGCAATTTGGCGCCGCCTTCACCGCCTATCAGGAGGCTGCGCAGGCTTCCGAAGACACCGCAACCCATTTTGAAGAGATGTTCTCCGCTTGCGACGGCGTGGTGGCCGAGGCCCTGGAGGAGGCATTCAGCCTGCTCAAAGCGCTGGATCAGAAGTCACGGGAGATGACCCGTGAGGAAGCCTACACCAGACTGCGCACGGCGGTTCAGCAGATGCAGAAGATCCGTGATTTTGCCGCCGAGGTGAAGCCTCTCCCCGCCCATCAACGAAGCTATGACCTGCGCATGGTGTACTACGCCCTGGCCACCGAGGCGGCTACGAACGCCCTGGTCTATGTAGACACCGGGGCAGCGAATATGCGCGCCCAGGCCGAGAGACAGCATCAGGAGGCGGTGGCGCTGCCCCGCTCCTGGTCCGCGTCTCCTTCGCAGGCCAACGCCAATCCGTAGACGATTAGAGCTGCACAGGCCGGCCTTTCAGGCCGGGGTGAGATCCTATGTTGATGCACGAATGGTTACGATACCGTGAGCGCGCGGCGACTCGCCGCTCCCTTCCCGACCAACCAGCGTCTGAGCCGGAGAAGCCGGAGGCCCCGGAAGACTCCGCGACTGAGCCTGAAACCACGGCGACGGAGCCCGCACCGGACACGACCGAAATCGAGCCAGAGAGGACGCCGCCCGCACAGGTGAAGCCACCGGCTCCACGGGCAGCTTCGGGCCGGGTGCCGACTGTGCCCAGCGACCTGAACCCTCCCGAGGTTCAGAGCCGACGCCTACAACTACTACTGGGCCGTCAACAGCGCTTGCCCCTGGAGGTCGAAGAGACGGAGCCCCCCACTCGTGGCTCTGCCGCCCGCGAGAGCCGTGAGGAGCTTATCGAACGCCTGCTCGATCCAGTGCTCAGCATTGAGGAGACCGCCACCCTGCTTGGCGTCTGCGCGACCTCCGTCCGCCGCTACACCAACCGCGGCTTGCTTAAGTGCTTCCGCACACCCGGCAACCAGCGGCGTTTCCGGCTGTCTGACGTGCTCGACTTCATGGAAAAGCAGCAGTCTTCCGCCTCAGAATAGCCTATGGCCCGCATCTGCGTGTGGGGAACCGAGGACTTCACTAACCGCTTGCTGGCAGGGGGACAGGCCGGTGGCGATCTGCTTCTGGAACCTGCGCCGACCTTCCGCCAGGCGGCCTCCCGGGTCGCCGAGGGAACGTGTGAGGTCCTATTGGTGCAGTGGCCTGCCAGGCAGGACCCCACACCACTGCGGCGTCTGGTCGAGGCAGCCTCCCGACCCGTCTTGGTAGCAACGCTAGCGGAGGACAGCGAGTCCACCATCGCCCTGTTGCAGACCGGCGTGAGTGACGTCATCCCGGCCACGCTCACCCCGCGAGAGATTGTCTCCCACCTGCGCAGCCTCCTGCGCCGCCAGCAAGCCGCCCCGGTTTCTGTCCCATCTCCCATCCTGGAAGCCGGGAATCTGCGCCTGGACCGGCGACGGCATGAGGTCACAGTCAACGGTCGGGAACTACCCTTGCCCCCGCGCGAATTTGACCTGCTAGCTGCGCTGCTGGCTCGCACCGGCCAGGTCTACCCGCGCCAGGAACTGATCCACCGGGTCTGGGGGCAAGCGCTGCCGCCCCGAAGTCGTACCCTGGACGTCCACCTTGGCCGCCTGCGAGCCCGCCTGAGCGAGGCCGGCGCGCAGGCGAGCATCCTCACGCTTCCGGGCGTGGGGCACCGGCTGGAGGCCGACTCGTGATCATAGACAGCGCCACTCTGCTCCGTTCCGAGGGACCCGTACCCCTGCTCCTGGCCCTAGCTACCGACACCGGCGTCACGGCTTACAGTGCCTGGCCCGAGGCAGTGGAGACCGGCGAAGCAGCCGAAGTCCTGGCGAACCTGGAACCCTTGATCCTGGGACGTGAGCCGCTGGAGCACGGAGCGCTCTGGGAGCGGATGGCGCTCACCGTGGACTGGCGCCACGAACCGGAGCCGGCGGCTGCCGCGGCACTGAGTGTGCTGGACCTGGCTCTATGGCAGCTCGCTGCTCTCCAGGCCAGTCTGCCCCTGTACGCGCTCCTCGGCGGACGCTACTTCCCCCGTTGCGACACCTATGTTTCCCTCACTCCCGAACGAAAGCAGGCCTCGCAGTCTCCTCCGGGCGGAGTCCGGATCACCGACTCCAGTCCCGCGCGCGCTCTCCAGTCCGCCGAGGAGCTCCGGCGCCGCTGGGGTGATCAGATACGCTTGTTCCTGCAATTCTCGGAACCCGCCAGCGACTTCGACGACGCCCTGCGGCTGGCCTTGCGCGCTCAGGCAACCGAAACCTTCTGGATACTGGATCTGCTCCCCGTCGAGGCTGCAGCTGAATACCGGGACCTGGGGCGGCAGGTGGAGGTGCCGCTGGGAGCCGGAGCACGCGCCCTGGGCTTGCAGGCCTTCCGACGCCTGCTTACGGAGGGAGCCGTGGACCTGCTGGGCGTGGACTTGCGCCGCTGCGGGGGCCTCACCGGTGCCCGGCAAATCGCCACCTTCGCTGCTGCGGAGGCCGTTCCGGTCGCGCTTCTGGGCGGGGACTGGCCGGTAGATCAACTCCTCGTCCTGCATCTGGCCTCCACGAGCGGCATCTATCTGCCCGTTGTCCGTCCTGACGACGCGCCCGGTGGTATGCCCTTCGCTCACGAGAATGGTTTCGTGACGCTTGACAATGGCCCCCTCTCTCCGGCTCCAGGGTCTCTGGCCGCTTATGCACCAGTCTAGCCGGTAGGACACGGCTGTCCCGTTCTCCTGCTCGGGACTTGTCCACAGGAGGTCGAACGCAGCTCTCTGACGTTAATCAGCTACAGATCTTTCGCTGTCTCTTGGGGATGAGATTTTCCGTGGACGTGCTGGCTGGCTCGGTAAGACAATGTAACCAGCAACTACTCGACATCGTCGAGGCGGTCTGCGGCGCCTGCGGCAAGACCTGCTGCCACCAGGGCACCATGATGGGCAGTACAGATCTCCGGCGTCTCTACAAGGGCATACTGTTTGACCCACTGGCCCGTGCCCGCCTGGAGAGTGGCCTGCAGGAGCGCGGCGCGGAAATGCGCGTCGAGCAGGAGGCCATCGAGCAGATCGTTGGCATCCTGGAGCGCAGCCAGGGGACCGATCGCCAGTCGGACCTGGCAGTCCTGCGCGAGCGCTTGACCGAGTGGCGTCTGTTCTGCGACCGTCTGCAGAGTGGTGAGGAACTGACCCTCGACGGCCTGACCTTCCTCCTACGCTTCTCGGCCATCCGTGCCAACGTCCTCCGTGTGCTGCGCGAGTTCCCTGGCGCCCTGGAAGCGCTGGCCTCCCACGTCTCGCTCCAAGGCCTCCACACCGGCCGCGGGCGAATGGCCCCACCCTCCTGCCTGTTCCTGGGCGCCGGCGGCTGTCTCGCGGGTGACTGGAAGCCGGCGAAGTGTGCCAATTTCTACTGCGCCGGCCAGCCCAACCTGCTGGCGGAGATTGCCCGCGAGATGAGCTTCGAGGAGTTCGTCCGCGCTAACTTCCGTGCCCTGACTCCCGACGAGACTCTGCGCTACCTGGAGCTGGAGCTGTTTCTGGGGCGCGAGTTTGTGGAACCCAAAATCGTGTTGCAGCCCAACACCGCCCTGCGCCAAGCGCTCGACAAGGCCCTGAGCATCTCCTTCACGGTAGTGGAACACCGCAAAGAGCCCGGGGCCTTCATGTGGTCCACGGCTGAGGTTCATGCCCGGCTGGGAGCGCTGCCCGAGGGAGTGGCCTACGTGGTGGAGACTGGGGAGGTAAGCGGAGAGGCGCTCTACGAATTGGCCGTAGCCCTGGATCGGCTACGGGTGGAGCAGACCCCACCGGCCTTCTATCTGCTGGCCGAGAGCCTGACTATCAGGTCCTTCTTCCCGCACCCGCTATGGACTGACCAGATAATGACCCAGCCTCTGGGCTTCCTGGACCTGATCGCGGTAGACATCGCCGCCGACGAAGCCTAATGTGGGGCGGGGACCACGTCCCCCGCCGTCCGCCGGCTGTAGGGCGCGGACTTGTACCGCGCCGTCTGCGTCATTCCCCGTAGGGGCGGCTTGCGAGGCGTCTGCGCCGAGCCTGCCGCCCGTTCGCGTTGTGACGGGGACCCAACGGCCAGAAGGAATGACACGCAACGAACGGGCGGCAATTCCCGCGCAGACGCGGGAAAAGCCGCCCCTACGGGGAACAGGGCCTAGTACACCCCGTGCTTCTTCCCCTCGTCCAGCATCGCCAGGTAGTTGCGCGAGGGGATGTAGTTGGGCAGGCTATTCCCGCTACCCAGCGCCCAGCCGCCCCCCGGGGCGCACTGCTCGATCACTCGCCGCGTGTACTCGCGCACTTCTTCCTCCGTCCCCGCCGCCAGGACGTTGACGTCAATGCCTCCCAGGACCGCGAGGCGATCGCCGTACTGCGCCTTGAACTCCGCCACCGGCTGGATCACGTCCTCAAAAGAGTGCTTGGCGTCCATGCCATACCCGATGATGTCCTCCATGACCTCACTCACGTTGCCGCAAGCGTGGAGCATGCAGGGCTTGCCGGCCCGGTGGGCAGCGGCGACTATCCTGGCGTGCCAGGGGAAAACGTACTGGCGCAGGTCGGCCGGTGAGATCATGGTCTGGGTCTTGAAGCCCAAGTCGTCGTTGAGGAGCAGGGCGCCCACACAGTCCATGTCCGCCAGCGTCTCGACCAGCTCTAACTCGCGCGAGCCAATGGCCTCCACCACGGCGCGGACCAGGTCGGGCTGCTCAATCAGGGCAAAGCACAACTGTTCGTAGCCGAAGAAATCAACGAGGTTCTCCAGCACCCCGCCGGGCAGAGTGGGCAACACCTTCATGCCCTCCGGCAGCAGCCTTTCCAGCTTCTCGAAGTCGGCGAAGCTGGCGTCCTGGACCTCCGGCCACGGGTACTGCTCGAAGTCCTGCCAACTCTGGATAGGCCCGCGATGCTCATCGCGCCAACCGCGTTTTTCGTCAGGGTGCTCCACCGAAGTGTCCTCCGCCGTCAGCCCGTACTCGGACCGGGGAAAGCCGAAGGTATGAACCCCCATAACGTAGTCAAAGCCCAGTGCCTGCATCCACTTGATGCGATAGGCCGGCGACGCCTCCGGATCCTGCGGCGGGGGCCCAGCCAGCGGCTCGCCGGCCCGGTAGTCAATCCAGAACTCGACAAAGGGGACGCGGTCCGGCTCCCCTTCGCGTCTGAGAACCTGCAGAAAACGGCCAAAATCCGGCTCGAACACCTCCAGCATTGTCGCCTCCTAGTGAAACACAAACTCACCTAACGCCCCTCGTTGCCCCTGGGCCTCGGCGTCTACCGCCTCCAACGCTTGGGCGGTCAAGGCCCGCACGACCTCCGCCGCGTGCGGCTCGGCCTCAGCCAGGGCCTCTTCCAGTCCTTCGAGGTCCATCCCATTATCTCGCAGCGCACCGGCCACGCCCAGGCACATGGCGCGCGGTTCGTACCCCTGTCCGGCAACGAACAGCGCCGCTCCCGACAGCCGGCCATCCTCAGGCCGCACCATCCGCAAAGTGTCCCGCATGCCCCGGTCAATCTCGTCGGTGAAGACCGGATTGACCAGCCGCGCGTAGAGATCATCCGCGAAGGCTCCCATCCGTTCCTCCGTGAAGTAACTGGGGTGTGCGCGAACCAGGGCGGCGCTCATTTCCTCCCACATACCCCGACGCCCGATAGCATCCAGCTCCGAGTCCCGTCCGGCCTCATAGAAGAACTGATAGCCGCGCAGCTTTCCCAGCATCGCCAAGAGCGCGTGCACGCCGTTATGTGCGTAGAGCTTGCGATGTTCGTAGGCCTCGAACTGGGGAGTGGGGACACCCTCCAGGTGCGCCATCGGCGGCAGCGGCCCTCTCCAGGCGCCAGCATCCACCGGAAAAGGATCGTAGTCCTCCACCAGAAAGACCTGATCCACATCCGGCGTCACCGTGGGCAGGTCACGCTCCCCGTGCGTAAGGAGTTGGCACATCCTCCCCACCACGGTGTTGACGCAGGCGAAGCGCGCTTTGGTCTCCTCAGGGCCTAACCTCTCCGCCAGCGAGTCATGCAGCAGTCCGGCCGCATCGCGGTGGTTCTCGCAGCACAGGATGTTCAGCGGCGTCTCACGACGAAAGCCCTTCCGCGCCAGTTCCGCAATCAACCGCCCGATCAGCGGCAGTACCCGCGCCCCTACACTGGTGATGGCAAAATCTGCCCCGGCCAGCTCCGGGCCCAGTCTGTCGCGGCCTTCGGCCTGACCGGAGTCCACGGCTTCCACGCCAGTGACAGTAAGTGGGCGAATCTCCTTCAGGCTCGCTTTGCTAATGGTGCATGCCCCATGCCGATTCAACGATTCCACCAGCACGCTGTTGATATCGGCAAAGACCATCTCCTCGCCAGTGCGCGAGAGCAGATCGCCCATGAATCCCAGCCCCACCGCGCCCGCGCCTAAAATCACTACTCGCATTGCTGATCCGCCTCCTGACTTGCCTGTCGCACCACACTGGCATAAGGAGAGCGCAAGGCCAGCGCCACCTGCGTCTCGACCAGACCCTCGGGGGTGCCCATGTCATGCCGGCTGCCGCACACCTCGGCCGCCAGATATCGCCCGCGTTGACGAAGCAGCTCCTGAGCCGTGGTAAGCTGAAACTCTCCCCGCTCGCGCTGGCCTTGCTCGCGCTGCGCCTCCAGACAATCGAAGATAGCCGGCGTTAACACGTGCATCCCCAGAAAGCACAGGTAGCTATCCTCGGAGAGGCCGGGAGTGCGCAAGTGCTCGCGGGCATACTCCAGAGAGGGCTTCTCCTGGAACTCATGCGCCTCGTACAGGCCTGGGACCTCAGGCACAGGCTCCCCGGCGACCGTCCCGAAAAGGTGCAGCTGCGCCGCCGGGGTCCGGGCTACGCCGGAAACGGGGCAGTGGTAGCGGTCCCACACGTCCAGAAGCTGACGCGCACACCGTCGCTCTTCACCACTGAGATAGACGTGATCCCCCAGCAGGAGCAGGAAGGGCTGATGGCCGATGAACTCCCTCGCGCACAGCACCGCGTCCCCGAAGCCCAGCGGCTCGGGCTGCAGCACATATGAGATCGCCCCCTGCATCTCAGCCAGGCGCTGCGCTTGCTCAAGGGCTTCCGGCTTGTTTGCCAATCTCGCCCTCTCCTCTTCCTCCAACTCCCGGAAGTGCCGCTGGAGCACCCGTTCCCCACCCGGCGCGGTCACGATACAGATCTGCTCGACGCCCGATTGCAGCGCCTCCTCTGCCACCAGCTGCAGCGTCGGCTTGCACAATCCGTCGCAGTCCACCAGCGGGATCATCTCCTTCTGGAGACTGGCCGTGGCCGGAAACTGCCGAGTGCCACGTCCCCCGGCAGTGATGACGGCGCGAGTTACAGGCATCCGCAGAGCCACAGACTTCACCACCGCGGATGTTCGGCGCTGCACCAGTGTTTCCCTTCCCCAGGCCTTACCGTGAAAGTGGCAGGCACCAGACTCTGCGGGAAGACTCACTCACCACAAGAGGGATTGCCTGCATCTCCCGCGCATATATACTCTGCATGCTCTCTCATGCAGATCGGAGGCCATCGCATGAAGGTGCTGGTCATACACGGTCCCAACCTCAATCTCCTGGGTCGCCGCGAGCCTGAGGTCTACGGCCGTCAGACTCTTGAGGAGATCAATGCCCTGCTCGAGGCGGAGGCGGCCCGGCTGGGGGTGGAGGTTAGCTTCTACCAGTCCAACCATGAAGGTGAGATCGTGACCGCCATCCAGGGGGCAGCGGACGATTGCGACGCCCTGATTATCAACCCCGCCGCCTACACACACACCTCTGTTGCCATCCGTGACGCACTTGCTGCGATCGGATTGCCTGCCCTTGAGGTCCATCTAAGCAACCTTTACCGTCGCGAGGAGTTCCGCCACCGTTCACTGACCGCGCCCGCCTGCGTGGGAGTGATCAGCGGGTTCGGCCCGCTCGGATACCTCGCCGCCCTGCGCCTCGTGCCGGAGCTGGCGTCTCCAGGGGAGTTCTTATGAGGGAGTACGCCCCCCGCCGTGACCGGGCCCTGCAGTCCCTTGCGGAGTTGCCATCGGAGGCCCTCGCGGTCAGCAGCCCGCCCAATCTGCGCTACCTCACCGGCTTCACCGGCGAGGGGCTACTGCTCCTCTCCAAAACGCCGGTGCTAATCACCGACCGCCGCTACGAGACGGAGGCCCAGGAAGAGACCTCCGGTTGCGAGGTCGTGGCTGCCGACCGCGGACACCTCGCCTCCCTCGTGGAGGCCCTCCGCACCCAGGCTCCTCGCCGCTTGGCCTTCGAGAGCGAAAGCTTGACCTACGCCCAGTACCTCACCCTGCGAGACGCCCTGCCTGAGACGGAACTCGTTTCCACCACAAAGCTGGTGGAGAACCTGCGTCTGCGCAAGACCGCACCGGAAGTGGAGCTGATCGCACGCGCTGCCGCTATCGTGGATGGTGTGTTGGACGCCATGTTGCCTGCGCTGGCGCCTGGCCCAACTGAGAGGCAAGTGGGCTTCGAGCTGAACCGGGCCCTTATCGAGGCGGGGGCAGAAGACCTCAGTTTCACGCCCATCGTCGCCGGGGGCCCACGCTCAGCCCTGCCACATGCCACGCTCAGCGATCGTGTGCTTCACTCCGGGGACATGGTGGTGCTGGACCTCGGCGCGCTCGTCGAGGGCTACTGCTCCGACATCACCCGCACGGTGATGCTGGGCGACCCGTCGCCGGAGTTTGTCGAGCGCTACCGGGCGGTGCAGGCCGCCCAGCGCGCCGGGATCGCCGCCGCCCAGCCCGGGCGCCCGGTCGCCGAGGTGGATCAGGCCGCGCGCCAGGTACTGATTGACGCCGGCTTCGGCGAGCAGTTCTCGCACAGTCTGGGGCACGGCGTGGGCCTGGAGGTTCACGAAGCCCCCACCCTCTCGGCGCGGGGCGACTACGCTCTGGAGGTGGGGAACGTCTTCACCGTCGAGCCAGGAGTCTATTTCCCGGGTTGGGGCGGCATCCGCCTTGAAGACCTGTTCGTGCTGGAGGAGACGGGGCCGCACCGGCTCACGAATGCCTGCCAGGCAAGGTACTGACGCAACCCGCAAGCAGCCTCCCGCAACAGACCGCTACTCCTTGAGCTGGAACTTGTAGCCCACGCCCCAGACAGTGGCAATCCCCCACGGAACCCGGTGCGTCTCCTCCAGCTTGCGCCGCAGCCGTTTGATGTGCGTGTCCACGGTCCGCAGATCGCCGCTCTCGGGGACGTAGCCCCAGACCTTGTCCATGAGTTTCTCCCGCGAGAAAACGCGGCTGGGCTGGGAGGCCAGACAATGAAGCAAGTCGAATTCCTTAGGGGTCATGGTCACCGGCTCGCCCTGTACCAGCACCGTGCGAGTGGGCACGTCTATTTCCAGGCCAGGCAAGACAATTTTCCGTCGGGCCGCGCCAGCCTGCTCCAGGATGACCATGCGCCGGAGCATGGCCCGCACGCGCGCCACCAGCTCACGCACGCCAAAGGGCTTGCCGAGATAGTCGTCCGCCCCCAGCTCCAGGCCGATGACCCGGTCCACCTCCTCGGCCTTGGCGGTGACCATGATAATCGGGGCTCCGGTCAAGGTGCGGATTTGCTGGGCTGCCGCCAACCCGTCCATGTCTGGCAACATCAGGTCCAGGAGTATCAGGTCGGGGCGCATCTCCTCCACCGCCCGCAAGCCTTCTTCCGCGGCGTTGGCTACCCGCACCTCGTAGCCTTCCCGTTCCAGCGCCTCGCGTATCAGCTCAGCTTGCGTCTGATCATCCTCAATGCTGAGGATCTTCTTATGATCCATTCTGCGCTCATCTCTCTCTCCACCGAGGGGTCAAGGACGATGAAACCCCGTCCAGAGCGGCAGCCACTCATAGAGCAAGAACTGCATGCGGCCAATCAGCAAGGCCACACGAGCCATCACAGTATTACCGAATCCTACCCCGAAGGCAATCATCAGAAACCACATGCCCAGACGCGAGGAGCGCCCCAGCCAACCACGATGAGGCGCTGAAAAGTAGAAATAAGCCAGCGTGGTGAGCACGCCCACGGCCAGGGCCCAGGCCCCGGCCATGTCAATCGCGGCGGGTGACCAGGTCTGGCTGCCGCGCACGAAGGGCTCGATGGTCTGGTGTCCCTGCTCCAGAATGTTTGCCTGAAAGGCGACCGGGATGGAGACCCCGGCTCCGAAACCGACGCTGAAGGCGATGGGCCAGCGCGACAACCACTGCCATCCCCGGAAGAACCGCCCGAAAATCAGCACCCCCAGGATGAAGGGAATGATGAAAGCATACAGGCGAAAGTCCACCGGCACCTCGTTCACGGCTTGCGCCACCTCCGCGGGCGAGAAATGCAGAGCGGAGATCACGGCCTTGGCCGCCGGTTGGTAATGCACGTGGAAGTAATCGAGTCCTTGCTTGATGAGGGCCAGGAGCGGGTACCACACGGTGGGCTTCACGGCCAGGTGAAAGAAGACCACCAGCCCATATGCCGCAGAGACCCCGATGAACAGATGCTCCGCCACTCGAAACACCGGCGTTTCGGCGTACAGGAAGCTATACACTGCCAGCGTGAGCAGAGCGGCCACCCAGATGCCAATGTGCTCCCAGTTGAGCGCCGCCAGCAGGTCCTGCATCCCTACACCCCCTCCCCTGTCGAGGGCTGCGGAGGCTCAGCCTCCGGCCGGACTCGTTGCCGGCGTGTCATGACATAGGCCAGATTGCCGATGATCACCAACGCCACCATCAGCAGGTGGGCGGCGGTCACTCCCGGTATGGCCAGCGAGGCCTGGTCCGGCTCCTCCAGCAGCTTTTCGTACTCCGCCGCTCCCGCGATCCCATTGAGCATGCCCACCAGTTGTCGCGTCTTCAGATACGGATACAAGTCCATGGCCACCACGGAGGTTACTCCCGCGGCCAACGGCACCTTGTAGCGCTGGTGCGCAAACACGATCCAGCTGCCCGTGAGCCCCGTGGCCGTGAGCTCCACCAGCAGACCCAGATCCGCATAGCTGTTGACCCCCCGCAAGGCTGGAATGGTCGAGGTCGCCTGTCCGCGGGTATCCTGCGTATAGACGCGCTTAAGATTCTCCCCCATCCCCAGGATAACCGCCAGGGGGTTGGGCTTGATCCCCAGATTGACGTAATCTACCCCGTATTCCTTGCCCTGCTCCTCCGCCACCTGCGCGGTTATTTGCTCCGCCAGCAGCACGCCCCCGGGGGCCAGGGTCATGGTGATCAGCCGCAGGTCCCGCCGCATGATGTGCCGGGTCACGGCGATTGCCATCGGGTACAACTCGGGCCGTGAGGCCGGCTCAAAGTCCACCGCCAGAATCACCGGCGTCCCCGGCGGCAGAGCCTCGATACGGTCATAGAACGCTTGCGTCCAGGGATTCGTATACCCTGGCGGTGTCTTCCAGTTTAGCACCAGCGGCAGCAGCACCACGACTAGCAGCACCGTGTAGATCACGCGCCGGTCAATGTGCAACAAAAGCTCCCAGCCACTACGCCGTTCCAGCCTACTCCCCTCCCAGATGCGAGCGCTCGATGCCCAGGATGATGCGTAAGGCCATGGCTATAGCTCCCAACGAGGCGCCCAGAATGATGCCCCGCTTGGCGCCCACCGCCGGATAGATCATCATCCATTCGGTGATCCGTGGCAGGTATCCGTCCGTCCACTCGCCCCCGATCGGGACTCGACCCAGGATGACAATCACCGCCGCAATGAGCAGGATAGTGGCCTCCGTACTCCGTGCGCGGAAGCTGCGGTACGCTGCTGACGCCATGAAAAAGGCTAGGAGCGAAAATACGGTAGCATCCAAGGGCACCTGCACCCAGGCGAACATCCACTGGAAAGCCCCGCCCGGGGCCATGCCCTTGAACAGCCCAATCCCCGCCACTACAAAGAAGCTTGCGAGGGTCACGAAGCTATAGCCATAGCCCCGCCGCCGCTGCCGTATGCGGTCAATGTGTACCCGGAACAGACTGGCCAGACCCAGCACGATGGCGAAGGTCCCGATCACCACGCCCCAGTCCAGGAGCATTTCGTAGATCTTCTTGAGGGACTGATGCGGCACGAAGAACTGGACCAGGAGGAAGGCCCCGGTCAAGAAGCCCACCACAATGGGTCCGCGCATCTTCATTGTGCCTTCCTCCTCTCAGTTCGGTCATGCAGGCTAATCAGCCTGCGCCTGCGGAAGCAGAACTCCAGTTCCGTCCCCCCTCCGCAGGGGCCCTCTACGGCTTCAGCCACCCCAGCATCTGCTCCACCAACGAAGATCCATCCTGCCACAGATAGGTGGTTACCAGTGTCGCCAGAATTCCGCCTATCAGCACCGCCCCCACCAGCACCTTGCCGATGTCCTGCGCCTTGAGCTGCGCCAGCAAGATGGGATCGCGGGATAGGTACGCGCTGGCCGCGTACAGCTCCTCCCCCATCAGTGTATAGTCGCAAGCAGTGATGAAGAATGGAATCTGGGTATCCGTGTCTGTCCCCGCGATTTGCAGGGAGTCAATCATGTTCCCCGTCTCGGCCAGGACCAGCGACTCCGCGGCAAAATAACCCATGAAGAAGTTCACCGCCGGGCGCTCACGCATCATGATCCCGGCCACGGCGGTGGCGTAGCCAAACTGACTGTCCGTAACGTAGAACACGTCCTCGGCATTGTACGCCTCCGGATGCCCGGCATGCAGATAAGCCTGGGAGAGAATCTCTCGCTCCGTGGCCATGACCATGGAGTCAATAGCCGGGACGACGAGACGGTTGCCGTACGGCGCGGTTTTGTGCGCCAGGTGCCCCAGGACCAACATGGCGGCGATGGTCGAGACATCGCCCGTTCCCCCCAGGCCAGAGATATACAGGATCGGCCGCCCCATCTCGGTCGCGCGGCCGATGGCGTCATCCACGGCCTGCAAGCCGGCGATAGGCCGAATGTACATCTCCCGCCGCCGTGCCACGTATAATACGACCAGCGTGATGATACTGAACAGGAGGACCCCCACTAGGACGTTGGTCAACGCCGGATCATACCACCGTCCCACAGTCTGGGCCGGGCCCACGATTTCCGCGGCTGCCACCTTCAGCCCCGGCGTCGTGACCTGGTTGGGGTCCTGCCGGTCATAGGTCATAACCACCTCGCTCGGCAGGTACAGCGCCTCAACTTGTGCCCAGTAGTTGCGCCCCACGACCAGGTTCCCGACTTCCAGGTCCCGTGGCGCGGTGCCCTCCACCACGTCCACTGCTCCCAGTTCGTCCTTCGCTTCTCCGACTAGCACACGGAAGCCCGCGAGCCGGTAGCCCTCTGGCGGCTTGTGCCCTGCGGCATAGCTCCACGAAATCTTTATGCCGTCTCCAGCCAGGGCCGTGTCGTCATTCGCCACCCGGACGTTGAGGGGAGGAGCGAACTCTTCCGACCCCGCCCAGCCGTTCCCCGCTATTAGGAGCGCTGCCGCAATTAGAAGGGCCCGCCCGGCGGTCATCGCTCAATCAGCTCCACGTTGGCACGCGGCACGGTCACCTCTCGCCCGTCATCCAGTCTCGCTCGCAGCACTCGCGTCCGAGCCTCGGTCTCGACTTGCTTCAGTTGATCGGGCAACTCACTCACTCTGCCCAGGAGACCGAAGTATGGCTCCCGCACCACCCGCACCCGGCTACCCACTTGCAGTTGCCCACTCGGCGGCGGGGAGGCTTCCCCCGTCGCGCCGCCCAGCGATATCACAATCTCGGGCCGCAACACCCCGGCACGAATCTGGGTCGCGCCGTTAAGCGCGACTCGTTCGCCTTCGTATTGCCTGAGCAAGTCATAGGTCTCCTGGGCCATGTTCAGGTCCCCGAAGCCCTCGGTGAGGATCAACGTCAACCCCACCTGCTCCTGACCCGTAATGGCCACCCCCAGCGGCGCCCCTAGCAGCCGGTCCAGATCGGTGGCTGACATGGCTCCCGCCACTAGCCCCGCCACACCGACTTCCCGCGCTCTCTCCAGCACCCCCCACCCCAGTTGCGCTCCGCAGACGACGACCTTACCCCGATGGGCTTCGCTAAGCGCCTCGGCAGTCACGGGTTCTTTGGCAGAACCTGTGAGCAGGGCGAGCTCCCCATGTGCCTCGCCTCCGATGCCCAGGATGCCCTGGATCAACGCGCAGCGGCATTCCACGGTCACCGCCTCCCCGGGCTCAATTCGCACCACCTTACCACTCACGTAAGCGTCCAGCTCGACCGGAATCGGTTCTCCGCGAATCAGCGCTTGCCCGGTCACCGTGCTGATCGCTTCTACGGTTCCGCTGGCCGGACTGAGGACCGTGGCGCGGAAGAAGCCCAGAAAGCTCTTGTACTCGGCGATCGGCTCGCCCAGCTCCACCGGATCGCCCTCATGCTTGAGCAGCCGGGGACCGATCTCCCCCGGCGGCACGTTCAACTCCCGGGCTACATTGATTGCGCTCACCTTGCCGGGCAAAGCTGCGGCCGCCACCAACTGCTCGGCCTCCACCCGGTCGCCAACCTCCACAGAGACCTCACCCGGCAGGGGCAAGCGCCGCTCCCGGCGAATCAAGGTATTCGCCGCGACCATGAGTGTGGGGGTATATGCGCCCGCCTGGGTCCTGGGAGCTTCAGCCATTAGTCACCCCCGGTAGGTCAGCCGTCTCGCCTGTCGCCGGATACGCTTGTAGCGCCGCCTCCCACTGGGCCAGCACCTCTGCGCGCTGCTCCGCTGGTGGTAGTTGCAGGGGCCGGCCGCGCCCATCCAGGATGACCCCGGTCACGCCCCCCTCGACCGTCGCCGTCAGGCACTTGCCCGGTCCCGCCCCCACGTTCAGACCCGGTCCCGGCCGCACGGTGACCTCCCGTTTCTCTCCCGGTGGAAGAGGCACCAGGGCCATCTCCCCCCCCTTCACGCCATAGGTCTCTCCCTTCATCTCCAGTTCCAGGGCCAGACGCCCCGGCCGCGGCTTACCGACTGGTGCCACACATGTCCCCAGCATGATCAGACAGTCGCGAAAGAACACCTGCTCCGCCGCTCGCGGATGTACCTGCGCCAGGGCGCCAAGTTGCGGCATCATGAAGATACTGTCTACCGCCAGACGAGTCACTCCCTCGGGCTGGAAGGCATCCACCATCATCCAAGCCGCCTGATTCCGCCGTGGAGCATGGCTCAGCACCCCGCCGCTGCCCACCAGAAGGTCCAGCCGTCGCATGTCTACCAGGCAGGTCTCGCCCATCTGCCGCTGGTCCAGGCTGATGGTCCGCTCCCGCCGCACTCCCCGCAGCCCCGTGGCCAGCGACTTGTGCTGCTCCAAGGCCAACCGCAAGGCCTCCCGCGCCACCGCCTGCTCCAGGCGCAGGCCCTCCAGTGACTGCGGAATCGTCGTGGGCCGCAGCATCTTGTTGCGGATCCGGTCTGACAGCCGTGTGGGGTCCTCCTCCGTCGCCACCCAGCGCAGGATGTTCTCCATCCCCGCCTCGGCCAGGACATTGGATATGGAGTAGCTCATCCCCAGGTTGGCGCTGACCGTGCGAGTGAACTGACCGTCGAAGACTGAGAATACGTCCGTGGTGGCCCCACCGATATCCACGCCGAGCACATTGATCCCCTCGCGCTCTGCGATCTGGCGCATAATGTCGCCCACTGCCGCCGGCGTGGGCATGATCTCCGCGTCCACCCACTCCAGCAGCCGGTCGTAGCCCGGCGCGTGCTGCATGACATGCACCAGGAACTCCTCCTGGATGCCGTCACGAGCCGGCTGGAGGTGTTCGCGATCCATGGTGGGCCGCAGATTGTCCACGATATGCAGGTCCGCCACCCCCTCCAGCGCCTGCTGCACCAGTGGTCGGGCCTGAACATTGCCCGCAAAGATCACTGGCAGACAGAACTGCGTCCCCAGGCGTACTCGAGGCTTGGCTGCAGCCACGAGCTCCACCATCTCCACCACCCGCTCGACCTCGCCCCCATCCACGCCCCCGGAGATGAGAACCATGTCTGGCCGGAGCTGTCGCATGCGCTGAATGCGCTCGTAGGCCTCGCGCCCGTCATCCAGCGCCAGCACGTCCATCACGATCGCTCCCGCCCCCAGAGCTGCGCGTTCCGCGCTCTCGGCGGTCATGCGTCGTACCAGCCCCATCACCATGACCTGCAACCCGCCGCCCGCGGAGCTGGTGGAAAGGTATATATCCGTCCCCCTCCCGTCCCGAGCAGGGCGAATCAGCTCACCCTGCTCGTCCAGCAGTTGCCGGCCAGAGAGCTGCTCCACCTCCGCGATGGCGTTTCGCACCCCGACCAGCACGTCATCATACGGCGCCTCCACGGTGGTGGGTGCCTCTCCCCGTAGCCGCAGCCGGTACTCACCCTCTTGCAGCTCGATAAGGATGGCCTTGGTGGTCGTCGAGCCACAGTCGGTAGCCAGGATGACTGTGATGTCCTCGGGATTCATGATGTGGTAGCCCAGCCCGCCCGCTCTATCCCTGTCCAGAGGATTCCCTGCCTGCCCCTCACTCGCCGCTGCCTTGCGCCTCCTCCAACCTCTGGATCAACCACTCCAGGTTCTTCCGGCTCTCAATGGCCCGGGTGAAGGTCCGGTACTCGGCCGGCGGCAACAGCGTCTCGGCCATCGGCCCCAGAAAAACCAGCGCTTGCGAGGCCAGGAAACTCAGCGGCTTGACTGACTCCAGGAACAGAATGGCCGGGGCAGTCAAGCGCCGGTCAGTCAGCGCCTGGGCCACCTTCGCCAGGACTTCCTGCTCCCGCTGCTGCTGTTCGCTCTCTGTCACTTCTCGGCTCTGCCTTCGGGCAGGTGCCTGGCGACCAGGGCCTGCGCCTCGGCCCCGTTACCTTGATACGGCAGATATATGCCCCGGGTGCGGGCCACCAGGCTCAACGTCTTCACAGGACTCAGCAGCACTCCCCGTTCGCCATCCCGGAAGTAGACCTTCAGGTTGGCCCAGGGCTTGCTGCGTGTGCCCAGCAGGCTCCGCACCTGCACCTCTTCCTCAGTGAGCGTGTATCGGGTGGGCACAAAGAACGGCAGTACAGCGATCAAGAGAACGACCAGGCTGAACCCCCCATAGTACCGATTCTCTAGTGACCAGGTGATGCCTGAAGCGAGCACGACAATGAACACCAGGGTTGCCAGCGCTACCAGCACATGCCTTCTGGCCTCCCAGACCACCCAGGTTACCTCAGAGGGCGCTTCAGGAGCCGGCTGTGCGATCTCAGAATTCTGACTCTCGGGCTTGAGTCGTTGCATCTCCATCTCCATGGCTGCGGCACTCCCTCCGGAGCGCCCGCTCTGAACTTCCGCCGCCTCGAAAACCTGCCTCATCGTGGCCCCACCGCCTCCACATCCTGCTCGGCCAGAGCAGAGAGATACTGGTAGGCGCTATAAGCGGCCAGCGTGGCATCACCCACTGCCGTGGTAATTTGCCGCAGCGGGGTTTCGCGCACGTCTCCCGCCGCGAACAGCCCCTGCTCGCCGGTTCGCATAAGGCAATCCGTCGCCACGAATCCCCCCTCGGTCAACTCGGTCACACCTTCCAGCCACGCGGTTTGTGGCGCATGGCCAATGGCAACAAACAATCCGTCCACCTGCAGCGCCGTCCGCTCCTCGGTGCGCACGTTCTCTAGCAGCACATGCCCCAGTTCCACCTCGCCCACCACTTCGGCGACTACCGCGTCCCAGATGATCTCCAGATTCGCGCGGGCGAAGACGCGCTCCTGCAGGTAGGCCTCGGCCCGTAGCTCATGGCGCCGGTGGATGAGGTAGACCTTCTCGGCAATGTCTGACAGGTACAGGGCTTCGTCAACCGCGGAGTTTCCCCCGCCCACCACAGCCACGGTCTTGCCCCGATAGAAGAAGCCGTCGCAGGTCGCGCAAAACGACACCCCGCGGCCCAGCAGCTTGGCCTCCCCGGGCACACCGAGTCGCCGCGGTGCCGCGCCTAGGGCCAGAATCACCGCCGGCGCCCGGTAGGTTCCGCGCTCTCCCTGTAACCTCCAGCCATGACTCTCTCGCTCTAACTTTTCGACGGCGTCATTATAGAAGACAATGCCCGCTTCCTCCGTCTGCTGGTGCACGCGTTGGGCCAACTCCAGGCCACTGATCCCGCCGGGGAAGCCGGGGTAATTCTCCACCAGGGAAGCAGTAGCAGTTTGCCCGCCGGGTGCGCCCCGCTCGACCAGGGCCGCATCCAGGCCATAGCGCTTCCCGTACAGCGCAGACGTGCACCCCGCCACGCCGCCGCCAATGACCAATACCTGATGGAACTGCTCGGACACTATGAAGACCTCCCAAACAATCTTCCTAACCAGAGAAGAGCCGGCCCTAGCCCGGCTCCCTCCCGCACCTTCTATTCCTTCGTTTCCTCCCACAGTCCTTCTCGTGCCGAAGGATTATCACCCCCCCGCAGCGAACAGGACCCCGCTAGATGTCCCAGTCCTGCCGCCGGTTGCCGGGAGCCTCAATCGTGAAACTCATCGTGTCCCTGCTCAAGCGGTCCGTCCTGCTGGTCGTCGGCCTGCCGGTGGTGGTCATCGCAGCCCGCTACGGCGGCTGGTGGCTGCTCGGCCTGCTCATCGTCCTCACCCTCCCCGCCATGGGAGAGTACTACGGGGGCGTCCGACAGCACGGCGGCCGCCCCGCCTCTGCGGTGGGATACGTCTGCGCGGTGGCCATGCTGGTCTCAGCCGTCTTCGCTGACGAGACCCTCCGCGACCGTCTGTTGCTTCTCATCCTGTTCTTCGGCTTGATGCTGACTTTCCTGGTGTGCTTCGACCGCCGCAACTACCGCGGCACGCTGCACGACACGGCTGTCACCCTGTTCGGTTTGGTCTACATCGCCTTGATGATGACCTTCTTTGCCCGCCTCCGCGACCTGGATCTGCCCCAGGTGGTGGGGGCCGGCCCCGTCTTCTTGGGTGGTCATGTCGCCACCCTGCTCCTGGTTCTCTTGCCCGCCTGGGCACTGGACACTTTCGCCTATGTTGTGGGCAAACTCTGGGGGCAGCGCCGTCTGGCGCCGGTGCTCAGCCCCGGCAAGACCATGGAGGGCGCCATTGCCGGTTTCCTGGGCAGCGTGGCCATGGCCTTAGTCCTGGGTCTCCTGTGGGTACACCTGCCCTGGACCCATGCCCTGGCGCTGGGCTGCCTGATCGGCATCTTCGGCCAGGTCGGCGACCTCGCCGAGTCGGCGTTGAAGCGCGACATCGGTCTCAAGGACTTCGGCACCATGTTCGGCCCCCACGGAGGAGTGCTGGACCGCTTCGATGACTTGCTTTTCGTGGTGCCGCTGTCCTACTTCTATCTGTGGCTCGTCTTCTTCACGTGAGCCTGTAGCTTCATCGGGCCCGTGGGGCAGACTTCACAATCAATCATGTCCGACCGCATGCGCCGTCTCATCATCTGCAATCCTTCCGCCCGGGCCGGGGGCCGGGGCTCCGTCGTGGACTACGTCCACCGGCTCCTGACCGAACACGATCTCCAGGCTGAGATCGTGATATGCGAGGACTGGGAAGACGCACGGGAGGCGGCCCATCAGGCGGCGCATTCCGGATACCAGCAAGTCATTGCCGCCGGCGGCGACGGCACCGTAAACGCCGTTGCCAACGGCCTCGCCGGTGGTGACTCCGCCCTCGGACTCCTGCCACTAGGCACCGGCAACGTTCTGGCTCACAACCTTGGTCTCGAACGCCTCCCCGAGGCGCTTGACGCTCTGGCCCGGGGCCGGGAGCGACCTCTGGACTTGGGCTATGCCAATGACCGGGGCTTCGTCGTCATCGCTGGCGTCGGCTTTGACGCCGAGATTACCCAGAATGTAGACCCCAACTGGAAGCAGCACGTGGGCCGCGTAGCCTTTCTGGGGGAGGCGCTGGTCACCCGCATGCAAAACCAGCCTCATGTCTTCCGCCTGCGCCTGGAAGGCGACGACCTGACCGAGCTGGAGGAGCCAATGTGGTCGGTAATCATACTGAACGTCCCGGAGTTCACCTGGCGGATACCCCTGGTTCGCGACGCCGCCTGCGACGACGGCTGGCTCCACGTCGCCCTGTTCCGCGATGCCAACGCCTGGGCCTTTCTCTATGGAGTCACCCAGATCCTGAGCAAGCAGTCGGACGTGGGAGACTTGCCCGGGGTTTCGGTGCATCGGGTAAGGACCGCCACCATCGAGGCCGACCCTCCCTGGCTCTGGGAGGTGGATGGCGACCCGGCCGGCTCTACCCCCATCGCCATAGCCCTCCAACCCGCCGCGCTCCGCGTCGTCACTGGAAAGGACTTCTGTAGCCCTCTGCACTAGCGACCGCTTCCAGTTCCCAGGGAGGGTCCATCATGATATGGTTCCGGGACCAGAACCCGATAATCCAGGCCTTGCTGGCAACCTGTTTCACCTGGGGTGTAACTGCGCTCGGGGCAGCTGTCGTGTTCTTCTTCAAGAATGTCAGCCGTAACGTACTCAACGGCCTCCTGGGATTTGCGGCCGGCGTGATGATCGCGGCCAGCTTCTGGTCTCTCTTGGCTCCGGCCGTGGAGATGGCTGCAGAATTCGGGGTGCCGAAATGGCTTCCCCCCACCCTGGGATTCTTGCTCGGCGGCGCCTTCCTCTACGCCGTGGACAAGCTGCTGCCGCACTTGCACCCCGGCTTCCCGCCCGGAGCCGCCGAGGGGCTCGAGACCTCCTGGCAGCGCTCCACCTTGCTGGTGCTGGCCATCACCCTGCACAACATCCCCGAGGGACTGGCGGTAGGAGTCGCCTTTGGCGCGGCGGCTAGCGGGATCTCCGACACCGCTCTCTTCGCAGCGATCTCTCTGGCCCTGGGCATCGGCCTGCAGAACTTCCCCGAGGGAGTGGCTGTCTCCGTTCCGCTGCGCCGGGAGGGGCTATCCCGCGCACAGAGCTTCTGGTATGGCCAGCTTTCCGGCATGGTGGAACCCCTGGCGGGCGTACTCGGGGCAGCCCTGGTCCTGGTTATCCGCCCCCTTCTTCCCTATGCTCTGGCCTTCGCCGCCGGCGCCATGGTCTACGTGGCGGTGGAGGAGTTGATACCCGAATCCCAGGCGGAGAAGAACACGGATCTCGCAACGGTGGCTGCCATGGGCGGCTTCGCCCTGATGACACTGCTTGACCTGGGCCTGGGTTGAGCCGCTTCCGACAGAGCCCGAGCGACGGCATGCAGGATTTGTCCGGCCTTCTGCCGAAGATTCCCCCCATGCGTAACTCCCAAGCTGTCTTGGTCCTGTGCCTCCTTGCCATAACCGCCCCTCTGTTGGCTGCGCCGGGCGTTGCGCCCCCCTGGAGCATTGTCTTTGACGGCCCCCAGGCCCGGGAATCCGGGTTGGAGGCTGTCACCGGCCCCACGGTCGGACATGTCGTAGTCCATCGCGCCGGCCTTGAGGGCTGGCGCACCGACCGCCGCCACGGTCACTACAAGATTGCCGTGCAGGCGCCGCCGCTGCCCGAGGAACGCTCGCCCATGCCCCTGACCGTATCCGTCGAGTATCTCGACGCCGGCCACGGCCAGTGGGCGCTGGAATACGACGCCGTCAACTTTGAGGGCGAGCCCTGGCGCACACACTCACGCGTGGTGCGCAACCAGGCTAGCGGCGAGTGGAAAACAGCCTCCTTCTTCCTCCCGGATGCCGCGCTGTTCTCCCCCCCCACCGGCTGGTGGCTCGCTGTGGACAGTTTCGGCGAGATGGTCGAACAGGAGGACCTGTGCGTACGCAGCCTGCTGGTTCGGCTCGGTGGCGTGGGAGCGGTCCTCTCGGCGCCCGTCGTCGCGCCGGGCAACCCTCTCTGGGTCCACCTCCTGGCCCGGGACGCACAGGGGCAGCCGCAGCCGGGTGCCATGGTCCTGCTTCGACTGGGGACGACCCGGCTCCAGGTGGGGCTAGAGCACTCCCCGCCCGCCGGACTTAAGGTCTCCCTGTCGGCTCCGAAACAGCCCGGCTTACACCCCGTGTTGGCCACTCTCGGCAACCGGGCCACTGCTCTACCGCTGTTGGTCTGGCCCGGTACCGCCGCAGCTCAAATCGAGAGTATCCTGGTGGATACGGCTCAGAGCCCGGAGCCCTGGGAATACTGGCCCGTGGCGGCGCAGGCTGACCTGGGCTCGCTCGGCGGGGAGGAAGGCGGTACCCGGTTGCGATACGCCTTCACCGGCTCCTACTGGCCAGGCTATGTGGACCTGACACGCCGCACCACGCTACGCGGGCTGCCCCTGGATCTCAACGTTGAGCTCAAGGGTGAGACTCACGGCGCGCGCCTGACGGCGATCCTGGAGGACGCCACCGGCCAGCGTTTCTGTTATCCTCTGGGAGCGCTGCGCTGGCCGGAATGGACTCCCGTTCGCGCCAGCTTGCGCGGCCCCACCCGCTCCTGGGGCGGCGTCAACGACGGGGTGATGCACTATCCGGTGTCCTTCCTGAGCCTGCGGCTTCTGCAGGGCCCGGCCGGTAGCCGCCCCTCCGGCGAAGTCCACCTCCGCAACGTCTTCGTGCGCACCCTGGCGCCCTAGCCTATGGCCTCCTCCCTGGCTGTCTGTATCGTCAACTGGAACACCCACGACCATCTCCGCCGGTGTCTGGAGAGCCTCCGCCAACACGCCGCTGACCTGCAACCCCGCGTGGTGGTGGTAGACAATGGTTCTGCCGATGGCAGCACCGCGATGACGGCGGCCGAGTTCCCCCAGGTGCAACTGATAGCCAACGCTGATAACCGGGGGTACGCAGCAGGCAACAACCAGGCCCTCGCTGCGGTCGAGGCAGAATTCAAACTCCTGCTGAACCCCGACGTGCAGATCCACGCCGGCTCCCTTCAGTATCTACTCGAGTTCATGGCCGTCCACCCCCGGGCCGGAGCCGTAGCGCCCCGCCTGCGCTATCCCGACGGCCGGGTCCAGCTCACCTGTCGCAGCTTCCCGACTCCCGACGTGGTGTTCTACGATGCTCTGCTCCTGGCCAAGCTCTTCCCCCACAGCCGCACTCTTGGCAAATACCGCATGTCCTGGTGGGCGATGGATGACGAGCGCGAGGTGGACCAGCCCATGGCCTCGGCTCTTCTCCTGCGCGACGCGGCCCTGCAGGAGACTGGCCCCCTGGACGAAGCTTTCCCCATCTTCTTCAATGACGTGGACCTCTGCTACCGCCTCAAGCAAGCCGGCTGGGAGATCTGGTTCACACCTCGGGTGGAGATGACCCACTATCACGGCGCCTCGACCTCCCAGGTGTGGGGCAGCATGTTGCGCGAATCCCACGCGGGCTTCGTGCGTTTCTATCGCAAGCACTATTTCCGCCGGCTCCCTCCTGTGGTATACTGGACCGCGATGGCGCTGTTAGGAGTGGGGTTTGCGGTGCGCCGAACAGTATCAGCGCTCAAGCCCAGTGGGCCACACCGATCTACGGTCTCTGGTCCATAGTGTTCTGGTTCCGAGTCTGCCCGCTCGGGACTCTGGACGGGGGGCTCAACCATGCACACCAGCGACGCAGCTCTGAGCCACGCAGAGACCACGTACCACCAGCGGGTCGGCCAGCAGGTAGCCGCCGCCCGCCGTGTGGCCGGCGGCGTCATGCTCCTGCTTCTGCTGCTTCTGTGCCTGTTGGCTGGTCTGCGTCCTCGCCACTTCTATCTCAACGGTCAAGCCCTACCCCTGCGCCAGGCCGGCACGGCAGCGGACTGCGCTCGGCTTCTGGGTCACCCCCTCCAGGCCGGAGACCTGCTCGACGCCCGCGGTGAGATTCTGGTTGCCGGAGGCGGACTGCCCGTGTCCTTCCGCCGCAACGGCCAACCTATCACCCCCCAGACGGTCATCCGGGGCGGTGACGAGCTCACGGTCTGCCCGGGGCGCGATGTCACCGAGCCCCTCACCACCACCCTACGTCATTTGCCTCCAACCCCGCGCTTGGCTAACGGCCGGCGCGCTCCCTTGCCTGCCGCTGCCGCCTCCTTCGTGGGCTTGCGTCGCGAGGAGCGCGGCTTCAGTGGCCAGCTCGGAGCCGTGGAAATTGCCCAGGTCAGTCCTGTGGTCAACCAACCGACCGGGGAGAAGAAGCTCATCGCTCTGACCTTCGATGATGGCCCCAGTCCCCGCTACACCCCGATGCTTCTCAAGACCCTTGACAAGTACGAGGTGCGCGCCACCTTCTTTGTCCTCGGGCAGATGGCTCAGGCCTATCCTGGGGTCCTCCGCCAGGTCGTGGCCGGTGGACACGAAATCGCCATACATAGCTGGTCCCATCCGCACCTGACCAGGCTCACCCAGGCCCAGGTCACCGCTGATTCGCAGCGTTGCATGAAGGCGCTGCGATCACTGGCCGGCGAGTCCTTGCCGCTGGCCTGGGAACGCCCGCCCTACGGCTCGACCAACGCCTCCGTCAAGGCCGGGATCCAGGCTGCCGGTCTTCAGCAGATTCTCTGGAGCGTAGATACCAACGACTGGCGCAAGCCCGGCGCTGACGTCATCTGTCAGCGCATCCTGCGCCACCTGCATCCCGGCGCCGTGGTGCTGATGCACGATGGCGGTGGCGACCGCAGCCAGACGGTCGCAGCCCTCAGCCGCCTGCTCCCGGAGCTTCTGGCCCGCGGCTACCAGCCGGTTACCCTCTCCGAGCTGAAGGGCCTGACCAGCATCTTCGATGGCCAGGTGATATATACCATCGCCGGCCAGGAATTCCGCGTACACCCGTCAGCCCCACCGCTGCGCGTGGAGAGTGACGGTCAGGAGGTCGCGTGTCCCGGCCCGGTCCTGGCCTGCAACGGTCAGCCTCTGCTCCCAGCGGTGCCTACCTTTGAGCGTCTAGGCACCGCCTGTGTCTACGAGGCCCCGACCCAGAGCCTTCTCCTCGCCTCGGCAACGGGGCAGTTCCGTCTGCGTCTGAACAGCTTGCGTGCAGAACGCAATGGCCGCGAGGTCAGTCTCTTGCTCCCGCCCGTGCTCTACGGAGATCGTGCCTATGTGCCGCTGCAGGCAATCTTGAATATTACCGGCGCTACCGCGGCGCTTAGCCCGGAGAGCCAGACCTTGCGTCTATTCTCCCCCGGAGCCAGCCCTCCCAGGCCGCAAGGCGAGGCGCTTGTGCCCCCCTTGCTGACCCTGCAGCCCGACGGCACCCGCGTCTGACCAGGCCGGTTCCGGCGCCACATCCCCTGTCCGCCCTCGCGGGACTGCCGGACGCGGGTGAGATGGTCTCCCTTCTGCCTTCTCCGACTCTCGGCCCCATGAGGGCCTCAGCACAAGCCTTGACATCTCCATCGCTTGCGGGGTAGACTTGAGCCTCCAGTGGTACCGTTTCGCAAGCAGACGTGAGCGTCCCCAATTATTCTGTAGCGGACGCCGCCGCGATCGCCGGCAAGCGACTGTGTGCACCTACCAGGCCGGCTCTTGTTCGCGGCTTTTTTGCCTGCCAGTCATGAGTTGGCTGGTGGCTGCCCGCATTCGCGGACTCGAAGCACGAGAAGGTCACTGTCTAATGGGAGGATTCGCCATGATCGCACCCCACGGTGGACGGCTGGTTGACCAGGTCCTGTCGCCTGAGCAGAGTGCCGAAGCCGCACGCCATGCCGCCTCTTTGCCCCCTCTGCATATCAATCATGATCTAGCTCGCGACGCCCAGAATCTCGCTCGTGGCGTCTTTTCTCCGCTTGCCGGCTTCATCGGTCAACCCGATTTCGAGTCGGTGATGAATGCCGATCGTCTCACCTCGGGCGTGGCCTGGACCATCCCCATCATGCTTGACGTGCCCTCCGCGGACACCGTGAACCCCGAAGGTGAGATCGCGCTCTTCGACGAGACCAGACCCGAGCAGCCGCTCGCCGTCATGCAGGTCGAGCAGGTCTGGCGCTGGGACAAGCTCGCCGCCGCGGAGCATGTTTTTGGCACCACTGACTCCTCCCACCCCGGCGTCGCTGGCTTCCTGGCCCGGGGGGACTATCTCGTCGGCGGGCCGCTGGAGCTCATTGACAACGACCGGGGCCCTTACGCTGACTACAACCTCTTCCCCGCCGAGACCCGTCAGGTGTTTGAGGACCGCGGCTGGAAGACCATCGTGGCCTTCCAGACTCGCAACGTCCCCCACGCCGGCCACGAGGACCTGCAGAAGACCGTCCTCGGCCTGGCTGACGGCTTGCTCATTCAGCCCATCATCGGCAAGAAGAAATCCGGCGATTTCCGCGACGAGGTCATCCTCCAGGCCTATCAGGTCCTGATTGATAAGTACTTCAACCCGCAGCGCGTGTTCCTGAATATCCTCCCCACTGAGATGCGCTATGCCGGCCCCAAAGAGGCCATCATGCACGCCATCATGCGCAAGAACTACGGGTGCACGCACATCATCATTGGCCGCGACCATGCCGGGGTAGGCAATTTCTACGGCGAGGAAGATGCTATCGACATCTTCGAGCGCTTCCCGGACCTGGACATCCAACCCATTGTGATCCGCGGAGACTTCTGGTACTGTCGCACCTGCGCTCGGGTAGCCAGCGATCGCACCTGCCCCCACGGTGAGGCCGAGCAAATCTCCTTCAGCGGCAGCCTCATCCGCAAAGGCATTCTAGAGGGCCAGGCTCCACCCGCCGAGATCATGCGCCCGGAGGTCTATGACGTCATTCGCTCCTTCGAGCAGCCGTTCGTGGACTAGCCCGCCAAGACCATGCCAGACAAAGCCTCTCGCATAATGATTATCGGTTGGGACTGCGCGCCACCGGATCTGGTGTTCAACCAGTTCGTCGACCGCATGCCGAATATGTCCCGCTTGCGCGAGCAGGGCTGCTGGGGCCCCCTGCGCTCCAGCCATCCTCCCATTACCGTGCCCGCCTGGACCTGCATGCTGACCTCGCGCAACCCCGGCCAGCTAGGCTTCTACGGTTTCCGCAACCTCAAACCAGGCACCTACGACGGCGCGTGGATTGCCACTAGTACGGCTGTCCGGGAGCCTCGGGTCTGGGACTTGCTGCCCGGCCACTCTGTCTGTATCCACGGCGTTCCTCAGACCTACCCGGTCAAGCCGGTCAACGGCATGGTCATCGCTGATTTCCTCACCCCTGACCTGAACAGCGAGTACACCTACCCACCTGGCCTGAAGACCGAGATTGACCAGGTCGCCGACGGCTATCTGATTGACGCGGAGGGCTTCCGTACCGAGGACAAGGCCGCTCTTCTCAAGCAAATCTACACCGTCACCAATAAGCATCACCTGGTCAACCTGCATCTGTTGTCCAGACAGCGGTGGGATTTCTTCATGGCCGTGGAGATGGGGCCGGACCGCCTGCAGCATGGCTTCTGGAAGTTCTGTGATCCCGCCCATCCCAAGTATGAGCCTGGCAACCCCTTCGAGTCAGCGCTGGCCGACTACTATGCTCATCTCGACGCACAACTTGGTGAACTCTTGGCCCTCGCCGATGAGAACACCCTGGTCATGGTGGTCTCTGATCACGGGGCCAAAGCCATGAAGGGCTCCCTCAATATAAACGACTACCTGATCCAGGAGGGCCTGCTGTGCCTCCGGGAGGAAGTGCCACCTGGTACGCGCTTCAAACCTGACCTGGTGGACTGGTCCCGGACTCGTGCCTGGGCCTATGGCGGTTACTACTCGCGCGTACATATGAACGTGGCGGGCCGGGAGCCTCAGGGTACCATCCCTGCGGCGGACTACGATCGCGAGCGCGATAGGCTGGCGGCGTTTTTGCGAGCCATTCCCGACGATCAAGGCCGCCCCATGGCCACAGAAACACTGAAGCCGCAGGAGATCTTCACTGGGCCGTACGTGAACGCAGCTCCCGATCTGCTCGTCTACTTTGATGATCTCTCCTGGCGCGCCGGCCAGGATGTCAACAACCCAAGTCTATACAGCTTTGACACCGAGATTGGTCCTGACGATGCGGTGCACGATCACCACGGCATTCTGGCGATGGCGGGCCCAGGCCTCTCCAGCCACGGCGAACTATCCGGGCTGCAACTCATGGACGTGGCGCCCACCGTGCTCACCCATCTGGGCGAGGCGGTTCCCTCCGTCATGGAGGGCAAAGCGATCCCCTGATGCTGGGAATGTACGGGCGGGGCTCACTCTCCCACGCCCGGTGTTATCTACCATACTGGTGCCTCGCGTGTCGCGATCCGCGCCAATAGAAGGAGCAAGCAAATGAAAGATCAAGAACCCGGCCTGGTCATCTGGTTTACCGGTCTGGCAGCTTCCGGAAAGTCTACCGTAGCCAAAGAAGTAGAAAATCGTCTCCACGCACTGGACTTGGCCGTGGAAAATTTCGACGCCGACGAGGTACGCGCGAATCTTAGCCCCAATCTTGGGTATACTGAACAAGCGCGCGACGAGAACACCAAGCGCCTGGCCTGGATGGCCAGAATGCTCAGCAAGTACGGCGTCAACGTAGTGGTCACCGCCGTTTCGTCGCTCCGGCGCTATCGGGATCGCGCGCGTGAATTGTGCCCACGCTTCATGGAGGTCCAGGTGATCTGCCCGGTGGAGGTCTGCCAGCAGCGCGACCCCAAGGGTCTGTACGCTCGGGCCGCCCGAGGCGAGGTCAACGATATTGCCGGTTTGCATCAGCCCTACGAGGAGGCCGAGAACGCCGAGGTGGTCCTGCGTACGCATGAACTCTCGGTAGAGGAAGCCGCCGACCTCGTGATGAAGAAGGCGCAAGAGCTCGGATACCTCTCCTAGCCGAGCCCCTGGCGGCGCCGAGCCGTTTGTGCTTGTTTCGCTAGTCTAGGGCAGCACTGGATGCGCAACGGCTGTGCATGGGGGGAGTAGACGGTGAACGCCAATCGGTCGGCGAAGGTGATTCTGGACTACCGGGCTCTGCTGGTGTTTGCGGACTTCCTGGTGGCCGGCCTCGTGTGCCTGGGTCTGCTGTATACCTCTGCGGGGACCGGGGTCGCGAGCCCTACGGCGCTGATCGCAACGCTTATCCTGGTGGGGCTGTGGCTGGACACCCTGTTCCTGTGGGGACAGTATACGCTGTATCCGGGCCGCCCCTGGCTGGTACAGGGCTTCAACCTTGGCATGTGTATGGTCGTAGGCACTTTGGTTGCAGCCGGCGCCTCCGTCTTGCTCCCCAACCTCCCGCCCCTGCCTGTTGAGTTCTACTTGACGGCCACCGGCCTCATGATCCTCGCCGCCCTGGCCGTCCGCCTCCTGGCCCTACGTTTCCTGCCTCGTGAAATGATTACCGAGCGCTACGTTCTCCTGGCCAACGGTACGGGCACGCGCGAGTTTTGGCGCTCGCTCACCAACATCGGCTTGCCCCCTCACGCGGAGATCGTCGGCACGGTCTCCGTAAACGGGCATGTTGTTGATCGCGAGTTCTTCAAGGTTCCCGACCTCGGTCATTTTGAGCAACTACCTGAGGTGCTGCGCGAACACGGTGTGCGTTCGCTCATTCTCAGCAGCGACTACCCGCTCAGTGACGCTCACGTTCGGGTGATCACCCAATGCTCCGAGAACGGCGTGCGCGTGCTCTCCCCCTTTAGCGCCCACGAGGAAATTACCCACCGCACTCCCCTGATCTACGGCCACAGCTTTGTCGAGGCTTCCCTGGTAAGCGTGCAACAGGGTAAGTACGCCACACGCCTCAAGCGGGTTACGGACGTGATTGTCACGCTGGCACTGTTGCCCCTGGGGCTGGTCCTGATCGGTGGCGCAGCCCTACTCATTCTGTTCACCGACGGCACGCCGGTGATCTACCGCCAGAAACGGGTGGGCAAGGATGGGCGCGTATTCCAGTTGCTGAAGCTCCGCACCATGGTACGCGACGCCGAGGCGGAGACCGGACCCGTCTGGGCGGCTGAACAGGACCCCCGCGTCACCCCCCTCGGCCGCTTCCTCCGCAATACGCGCCTGGACGAGCTACCTCAACTCTTCAACGTGCTCCGCGGCGACATGAGCCTGGTTGGCCCCCGCCCCGAGCGGCCTACCTTCGTCGAGGACTTCTCCGCCCGGGTGCCCCACTACCAGCAGCGGCTGCTCGTTCGCCCCGGCATGACCGGCTGGGCACAGATCAATTACCACGCCGACCGCGACGTGGACGATGTGTACGAGAAGCTTCGCTACGATCTCTACTACCTGCGCCATCTGTCCCTTGCTCTGGATCTTCAGATCCTGCTGGGCACCATTGGCGTCGTCTTCTCTCGCCGCAGCGCCCGCGGACACTCCTTGCCGGCCTGACAGAGCCCCTTCGCCCCTGGAGGTCCTCCCAACCTTCTCCCCACTCGGGTGTCAATGAAGTGCCTGCGCTATGGAGGTGACACGTGTCTGAACTGCACATCCTGGACCACATACCCGTGCACCTGGAGCGGCAGGACCTGATCCAGCGTCTAGACCTCCCAGAGAGCGACCCCGGCTTGCATGGTATTGCCGCGGCGCTGGTGACTGACGTCTTGCAGGTGGCCCGGCCCCAGGCGCTCTTCACCGTAGCCTACGTCAAGCCCCTCGAGGACGACGCCGTGGCGTTCAACGGTGTCCGGTTCGCCAGCAAGGTCCTGCGTCAGAACCTGGACGGCGTCGGGCGAGTCTTCCCTTACGTCGCGACCTGCGGTCGCGAGTTGGAGTCTCTCCCCCTGCCCCCTGGCGACTTCATGGCCCCGTATATGCTGGACACTCTCAAAGAGACAATCTTGCGGGTAGCACTGGGGTACCTGTTCGAGCACATCAGGCGGCACTACGCCCTGGGCCGCACGGCGCAGATGAATCCCGGTTCCTTGCCTGACTGGCCCCTCTCCGAGCAGAGGGCGCTCTTTTCGCTCTTCGGCAACGTGGAGCGCCTGATCGGCGTGCGCCTGAGCGACACCTGTCTGATGTTCCCCATCAAGTCGGTCTCGGGACTTCTCTTCCCCACGGAGAGGACGTACCTCAACTGCCAGTTATGTCGCCGTGAAGTCTGTCCCAACCGACAGGCTCCGCTTGACCCTGTCCTGGCCGAGCAGTATGGCGTCTAGGTCCCAGGCCCTCCAGAAGAAGAACCTGCGAAAAGTCTTGTTCTGCAGGAAGGTCCTTCTCTCCCGCTCGCGAATCACCCGCCGCAAGAAGCCTTGCACAGTACAACCCAAGGAGGCAAGCCTTATGGCTCGGGCCAAGCAAGCAGCACCTGGAAACACTCTTCGTCTCGCCGACCGTGAGAATCTGACCGCCGACATTGACGCGCAGAACGGCAATCTCGTCCTCTTGCGTGATCTCGACCTCGATCTGACCGTGATTGACCAGCCGCCAGCGTGGGAGGTGCAGGTCAACCGCAAACCCATTGAGCTTTCCCTGTTCTTCCATGAGGACCGCCGCGGCATCCTCCAGACCATCGGCCGCACCACCGAGTTCATGGCCTACTCCCAGGGCTACGGCTTGCAGGTGGCGCGCTTGGCCGTGCCGGGCAAGCACAGCCTGCACTTGCAGTACCGCGTCAAGCGCGTGCCCATGGAACACCTCTACCCGATGCCCGGACCCAACACCCGTGATCTCGAGCAGCCGCTCTGGGTGGATACCCTGGGCTTCCTGGGATGGAACTTCTCCGTCATCCGCCCGGATACGACCATGCGAGTCTGCCATCTCTCCGGCGGCGGCCCCTTCGAGCATATCAGCGCTGAAGAGGGCCCCTTGGCCGAGGTGACACCCAAGATCTGGCATCTGATGCGCCGCACCTACCCCGGCGTCCAGTCCATCCCCGGTGCGTTGCTCTACCGCCGGGATCCCGACCAGTGGCTATTCCTTCTGGCCCGGCGCTCCAAGCTCGCCTATACCGCAGACTACAACGAAATGGGCATGCAGTTCCACATGCAGTACCACAAGTTCATGGCGCCCCTGGAGGAGTTCCCCGTCCCCGAGATGTCCCTCTTCTGGGGTCGCGATCTGGAGGAGATGGAAACTCTGTGGGCCGATCAGTTCGACCAGTACGAGGAACCCCCGGAGTGGCAGTACCACACCACCTGGACCGCCACCGGCTCCGCCGGGGCCAATCCCCGCAAGTTCTCCCAGGTCGCCGACGCCGCCGTGGCCTCCATCGAGCACGGTGGGGCCAACGGCATCTGGCTCTACACTCACGACATCAAGCGCTTTGACACCGACACCAGCCCCTCCAGCGCCGGGCCTAACCCCAACTCGGGAACGCACCACGATTTCCGTGCAATGGTGCGGCGCATTCACGACGCCGGGGGCCGGGTCAAGGTCTGGCTCAGCGCCTCCGGCATGAAGCCCTGGGGCGACCTGGAGCCGGGCTGGGCCATCCGCGGCGTGGACAACGTCCCCTGGGTGAGCTGGGGCTGGGACGCCCACGAGTTCATCACCGCCTGCAACGCGCTCGACCCCGGGTTCCGCCAGTACATGCTGGACTGGACCCGTCGCTACGTGGAGGATTTTGATGTGGACGCCTTTTTCCTCGATTGCGGCGTCTTCACGCTCACCTGTGACTTCGACCCGGCACACACCCAGGGCCACTTCCCCTCCGAGGCCGGTCCCGCCATGCGTGGTCTGTTCCACGAGATGTGGGACCTGATTCAGGAGATCAAGCCGGGCGACTTTCACATGTGGTACGAGGGCACTCACTGCGACTATCCCGGCAGCGGCTACGCCTGGGGGAACATGGTCTTCCCGCCCCCACCCCCAGAGGAGGCCACCGGCCAGCGGATGATGTACAACTTCGTTCGCCGCCGTCCCGACCGACGCTTGGTGTGGGGCACGCTCAACGCCTACGACCTGGCCTGCGGCATGGCCCACTGGGACCCGCCCATGAGCGGGCTGGGCAGCGTCGAAGAAGCGCTGGAGAACGCCGCCAATCCCATGAACCAGTTCATCGTGAGACTGGTCCGCGAGCGCGGCACGCGGGAGGCCCGGGGGATCACCGACGGTCTCTCCTGGCTGGACAACCTGCTCATCACCATCCCCAAGTACCAGGGGGCGGTGACCATCGCGGAACCCGCTCTGCAGGATCTCAAGGCGGTCGAACACGTCCTGACCGGCGACCGAATCGAGGCCACCACGGACAGCGAGGGCCGTCCCGTGATTGAGCTCGAAGGCGGCGCGGCCTACAACATCGTGCGGTAACACCAGAGGGGCCGGAGGAGCAGCGCGGCTGAGCCGCCGCGTTTCTGTCCCTCCGGCCCCTCTTCACCTTCCCCGTAGAAGAGTCTACTCGGCCGTCGCCTTCCTGGCCTCCAGGATCAAGGCTGCTAGCTGGTCGCGTTTGGCCTCCAGCTTCTCCCGCTCCTTGGTCCACACGTAGGCCGAGGTGACGATCTCCGGCTCAATCTCCAGCGCGGTTTGGATGCGCTTCAGCAAATCCGCATTTTTCTGTGGGTCGAGTCGCTTCGCCGCTTCGCGCAACAGGGCAAAGTACTCGTAGTCCTCCAGGCCGTCGCGGGCGTTAGAAATCCGCATGCCCACCAGGAAGTCCTCCTCCGGCGTCGGCGGCGGGTACAGTAGGCTCCCGCCCCACATGGTAGCCGGACACTCCCACTCGCTCTTCGGCCAGCGCTGATCGAAGGGTTTGCTCCGCTTGTTGTTGTCCCATATGCCCGTCAGGTTGAACAGCAGGTAGCCGTCAAGCTCGTACTCCCAAGCCATCCACCCCACCATTCGTTGGGCGAGATACGGCCGGTCGTAGCGGGTATGTGGCGTATAGTTCCCCAGGCTGTCCTGCCCCTCCCCCGCGCTATAGGTCCAGATCTTCTCCCCGTACTTCTCTCTGCGTTCCAGGCATTCCTGGTGCATCCCCGGTATGGTCTCAAACCGCCCCAGTCCCGGCGCCCAGGCATCCACCAGACCGTAGGCATCCCTGCCGAAGTCCGGACCCTCCTGCTTGATCCGCCGCGTAGGATCAAACCCAAAGCAGCAGAGCTGCAAGTCCGGCGCCACTTCCCGGAAGAAGCTGTGATGCTCCAGCATCTCTGGGGTGAACGTCTCATCAAACACCTCATAATAGGAGAACTTGGCGATACCCAACTCCTTGAGGTGCTTCGCCCACGCCGGCAGGAAGGCCCGGTACACCGGGTTCTCCTGGTAGTACCTGGCGTTGGTACGCCAGTTCGGCTCGCCCTCGCCTGTATAGTAATCTTTGAGCCGTTTCTTCTCCCCGGTGGCTCGCTCGATGATGGTCAGGTTCTGCGAGTTCAGGTAGCTCGTCCAGCCATTGTTGGGGCTTTGGTTAGACCAGAAGGCGCTGGCGTGATGGTCCAGGCCCACCTGCAACCACTCGTCCACCACGCTAAAGTCGAAGCTGAAGCTTCCGTCCTCCTCGTGGTAGACCACCAGTTTGGGATGCAGCAGGGCATCGTTGATCATCGTGCCCACGCGATAGCGACTCAGGATCCCCGTATGCCGGCGGAACAGCTCCACGGTGTACTTGGGCGTCTCGGCCCAGTACTTGAAGCCCGGATTCTCGTTGTACCACGAGACCCCGGGGCTCCACCACCAGTCGGTCTCCAGCGAGCTCCTCACCGGCAGATCGAAGCCATAGGCCGTGATCTCCACCGGGCGACTGACCGAGCTCCCGCCGCCCGAGACAGTAACCGTCCCACGATAGACGCCCGCCGGAGTGCCCGGCGGAAGATACTGGTCCACCCACAGGACTGAGTTCTGCCCCGCCGGAGCCGTAAAGGGCTTCCCTGGCCACAGGATATCCGGCTCGTACCAGTAGTCCTTGCCCCTTAGAGGCTGTCCGTCCCAGCCCGTCATCTTGACGTAGTCCACCCGGAACCAACGCGTCTCCCCCGCCGGAATCGTGTGCCCCTCACCGTCGCTCAGTGCCGAGCAGGTCACGGTGACCCCCTCCACGTCGCGCCAGAAGGGCATGAGCACCAGTTGATAGGAGCCATACTCGCCCCCGGCCAGCTTCAGCCGGAGGGGTTCATCCAAAGAGCCCTCATAATGGGTCTGGCGGTAGAACTTATCGTCCGCCATGCCCGCACCCAGGGCAAAGCGCACCAGCTCCTCCGCGGACTTGCCGGGATACAGGCTGACCAGGTACACGGAATAATCCAGCGTCTTCCACTCCGCAGTCAGCTCAGCGAGTTCTTTGACCATATTCTCCCAGGTCGCATCATCCAGAGGTTCAGCGGCGGCAGTGAGGCGCTGGCGTACGTCGTCGCACCGCCCCGCGAAGTCATCCAGGCGCGTGCTGAGACCTCGAATCGCCGGATGCAGGTTAGCCCGTTTAGCCGCTGCCGCCCGCGCCGCCTCCAGGTCCTGAGCCAGTACGGACCCTGGCGTCTCCGCCTTGTACAGCAGCCGTCCAGCATAAATCAGCCGCTCTCCAGAAAACACCTCTGCATCAAACTGATACTGCCCGCCTGCCAGCAGCCGGTAGGGCAGGTCAATAGCGCCTTCGGGGAGCGCAAACTCCGTTGTAACCAGTGGCCGCGCCTCACCGTTGCGCGAGACAATCAGGCGCGCCGTGAGCGGACCGGGCGCCTCCTTGATGTCCAGATGCACAGCTCCCGGCCCCAGGCGCGGGGCCAGTTCATCGCAGAACTTCGGGTAGCCCGGCAGCCGATCCTCCGGCCCCTGGAAGGTGACCCGCAACGTGCCGGGATCCCCCGGCTTCTCCAGCCTGATCACCGGCAGCTTCTCCCCGGCCTTCCGTCCCATGAAGGTAGCGGTGCCGAACATGCGATTCGCGCGCCAGAGGTAGTCCATCAATGGGCTGGTGATGTTAGCGGTCCATTTCGAGAGCTCCTCGCCTGAGGCCCGCCGCCGGAGAAAGTCCACCCGCCACTTGTCCCCCGGCTGTGGCGTGTTGAAGCTCCCGTCAAGCTGCGCGAGGTCGCGGAAGGAGACGCGCATCTCCAGCGTCCAGCCACCCGGCTGACTGCCCACCACCAGGTCCCACTGCGGCGTCAGCTTCTGCCGCATTAGGTAGTCTATCATCGCATGGCCGCCGACCCAGGCCACGCTAATGTTTTTCCAGCCGGAGGGGGTCATGACCAGGTCCAGGGAATCGCTCTGCCGGTCCATCGTCGGGCCCTTCGCATTCCCCACCTGCTGGGTGCACAGATACATGCGCACCCAGTCGCCGCCCGCCAGGTAGTCCTGGAGCTTCTCTTCCAGATCCGGAGCCGGGCGCTGTAACTGGCCCGCCAGCATCCGGGCGTCGGGCTCCTCCATGCTGAGGAAAGCGTACAGGTACTCGGCGTCGTAAGCCAGCCGCACCTCCGTCTTTACCTGCGCCCAGTCTATCATCCGATCGAAATGCCCATTGGGTTTGAGCTGGTACAGACCGAAGTCCTTCGCCGGCTCGGCCTCCGCCCAGCAGAGGTCCTCGCCCTTGCCATCCAGCTCCGGAGGGGTGTCAGTCCAGTAGATATGCATCTGGTAGCTGCTCACCGGAGGGAACTCCGGGGCAGTCTGGGCGGCGACAGGGGCGCAGAGCAGCGCCCCCACCACCCACAGACAACAGGTCGCTGTAAGTCGGCTGAGATTCCGCAAGCGAATCACTACCCTTTCGTCACCTTCCTGACTTCCAGGATCAGCGCCGCCACCTGGTCACGCCGGGCCTCGAGCACGGCGGGGTCCTTGGTCCAGTGCAACGTGTCTTGATAAATCTCCGGGTGGATGTCCAGTGCCTTCTCGACTCTGGCCAGCAGCGCCGCGTCGCGCGTCTTGTCCAGCCCTTTAGCCTCCTCGCGCAGGATGGCCATCAAGTCGAAATCCTCCAGCCCATCGCGCGCATTGGATAGCATCATCCCGGGCACCACGTCGTAATCAGGGCCGGGATAGATCAACCCTCCGCAGCGCCAGGCGCCGTCTGACCACATGGTATTCGGCCAGCGCTCCTCCGGCGGCTTCTTGGCATTTTCTGCGGGCACGCTCTGCAGCATGAAGAGCAGGTACTCATCGAGCTGCCAGCGCCACGCCGCCCAGCCGTTCATCCGTACGGAGATCAATGGCCGGTTGAAGTTGCGGAAGGGCGAGTAGTTGCCCTCGCCGTCCACTCCCTCCCCGCAAACGTACGCGCCCATGAATTGCCCGTACTTCTCCTTGCGCTCCAACAGCGACTCATACAGGCCGGGCTTGCTGTCGAAGTAGTGCAACCCCGGCGCCCAGCCGCCCACGACATCCAGGATGCTGTCCTCCGACTTCAGCCCCAGGGGCTGCATACCGTAGTTCATCAGTTTCAGCTCCGGCACTACTTCATGGATGAAGCGGCTGTGCGCCACCACGTCGGGATCCCTCGGGTTGGCTTCGTCATATATCTCCCAGTAGCAGTCCTCCAGGATACCCAGTTCCTTCAGGTGCGCAACGTACTTGACCAGGAAGTCACGGTACAACGGGTTGTTGCGATAGTAGTCGCGGTTGGTGCGCCAGTTGCCCTCGGCCTGGTAGTAGTCCTTAAGCTGGCGCTTCTCCCCGGTCGCGCGGTCAATGATCGTGCATCCGGGGCTGTTCACGACGTTCACCCACCCACCGTTACAGCTCAAGGCGGCTGAATACAGGTTCGTGTTCTGCTGCTTGGAGATCTCCACGTACTTGTCGAAGGTGCTCCAGTCGAAACTGAAGCTCCCGTCCGCCTCGCGATAAATCGGGACCTGCTGAGGAATGGTGGTCCAGTCCGCCGGAAAGGCGCCGCACCGATAGCGCCCCAGCACCGCCGCTTGCCGCGCGAAGATCTCCGGGGTATAGGCGGGGCCACCTCGGCCGTAGAACTCGCGCAGCCAGGTCCCCATCCCAAACCACCAGTCGGTCTGCAGGGCGCAGCGCGCCGGCAGGTCCACGCCGTACGCCGTGACCATGATGTCTCGCTCCGTGGACTGCTGGCCGTCGCTTACTGTGACCTTCCCCCGATAAGTCCCTGCGGGCGTCCCCGCTGGCAGGTACAGGTCCACCCACACCGGCTGAAGCGTCCCCGCCTTGACAGAAACCGGCGCGCCCTCCAGCAGCGGATCCGGCTCCAGGGCATGAGGCGCTGCCGGATCGTCGGGGTCCCGGTTCTCCAGCTTCACGTACTCCTGCCGGAACCAGCGATAGTTGTCTGCGCTGACCTTCGTCCCCCCAGGACCGGACAAGTCCGAGAAGGTGAAGGTCAGGTTGTTGACTTCCGTCCAGAAAGGCACGATCACCAGCTGGAAGGAGCCGTACTCGTTCCCGGCCAGGTGCAGGCTCACCGGTTCCGTCAGCGAGCCGCGATAGCACAGGTCGGGATAGAACTTGTCATACGAGGTCCCGATTCCCACAGCATAACGCAGCGGCGTATCGGGCGCCTTAGTCGGGTAAAGCTGCGCGAGATGCAGGTCATACTCCAGCGCCTTCCACTCGTCGGCCCGCGCATCAATCGTCTCCACCAGCTCCCGCCATTCCGGTACCGACAGCTGCTCCTTGCGGGCGAAGGCTTCCCGCGCCCCCTGCACCTTCCGAGCGAAGTTCTGCAGCCTACCGCGCAGCAGCACAAACGAGCGATGCGGAGTCCCGGCCTGGATCAGGTACTTCTGGCCCGCCTCGAGCTGCTGGTCCATCTCGGTCAGTATCTGCTCAGTCCGCGGCAGCTTGGCAAAGGCTTGACCCGTGTAGATGATCTCCTCCCCTGCCTTTAGACTGAAGCTCAGATAGCTGTTACCGCTCTCCAGCAGGTGATAAGCCAGTGTGAGCGTCCCATCTTGCTCCAATGTCACTGGCTGCAGATCCTTCGTCACTCCGTCCCGGCTCACCATGCCTGTCGCCTGTATCGGTGCCTTTACGCCTTCCAGAGTGAAAGAGAACCCGCTCGGACCATAGAAAAGCTCCCCAGGTTCCGCCTTGGTGATTACCGGAAGCCGCTCTCCGCTCTTGAAGCCCCGGAAAAAGACGTGCCCAAAGCTCGGCGGATCGCGGAAGCCTGGCCGGAAGCTCGGCGACCACTGGGTGAACCGCTCGCCGGTCGAGGAATTGCGACAGAAGGAAAGCCCCCAGACCTCCCCTGGCTGCGGAGTGGTGCACATCTCGCCGGGGCCGACCAGGTCCCCAAAGGGCACCTGCTGCTCCATCGTCCAGCCTCCCTCGAAGCTGCCGATGGCCACCTTCCAGTCCGGACTGAAGCCGTAGGCGTCGTAGGCCAGATCGTACCAGATGCCCGTACGCGTCCCCGCTCGTCGGCTGGCGTCAAAGAGGTGCCCGCTGGCATTGGAGATAAGCTGGAAGTAATACTTGTCCGTGTTACCCGGATCCAGCATCAGCTCCCCAGAATCTGCGGGGTTGATGAAATCCCGCGTCTCCTCAAGAATCCGGGGTACCTTGCTCACATCCGGCTCATACATCTTCCAGAAAACATACAGGTTTGTCGCATCATAAGCCACCCGACACTCGGTCTGCGGTGTGGCGGGGATCTCCGGCTTCATGAATACCACGAAGTCCTTAGCCACCTCCGCTCCCTGCCAGCAGGCATCCTCGTCCTTGCCATCCAGCGCTGGCGGCTGCGCGGTACGGTAGGCGTTGAGGACGTACTCGCCCGCGTTCGGGTCGCGCGCCTCCTGCCCGGCGGCCAGGCTGGCCAGCACCAGCAACAAGACCGCACAGAAGAGCAGAACGCGGGAAGTCGCAGCGTTGACATTCATTTTGTTCACTAGCCTTTCTCTGTGACTTTCGGGTTGACTGATCCAATCCATGAGCTAGAAGAATTTCCCCTCTAGCTCTAGCCCAACCTCCTCAAGTACTTGTACATATTTATGGGAGGCCGGTACCATCTTGACTATTTCATGGCATGGTGCCCATATCCTCCCTGCTCCCGCGCCTTCGGGCCCCCGGATCCCTCATACAGGTAATACTTCACCCGCCGGAGAAGAAGCCTTTTTAGGAGGAACTGCCATGCGTAAGCTATTAGTTGTCGTCGGCCTGCTGGCCTGGAGCAGCCTGGGCCCCCTCCGCGCCGAGGTTACACCCGCCTTTGCTCCCCTGCCCGGTAACCTGCTGGTGAACGGCAGCTTCGAGCATAATGTGGACCAGGACAGCTTCCCTGACCACTGGCGTTTCCTCAACTACGCTCCCGGTGGGGGTATCGGCTGGGTTGAACGAGGCGCGCTCGACGGCCGTATCGCTCTGCGCATGAGTGCCCCCGAGGGCGGGCAAGTCGTCCTCGCTCCCAGTGCTCTCGCCAATACCGGGCTGCCTTGTGTCGAGGGCCGCTCCTATGTCTTCTCCCTCTATGTCCGTAGCGAAGGACCCGCTCAGACCGTCGTGCAGATGACCGGCGTCTTCGCCGACGGACGCTTCACCTGGGAAGTGGGCCGTGGCGTCATCAAGACCACCGATGCCACCGACTGGACGCGCTACTCCTGGAAATTCACGGGGCCTCCCGGTATCCGCACCCTCAGCCCCTGGATCAGCCACCAGCAAGGCACCGTCCTGGTGGACTGCTTTCAGATCGAGGCAGCCGCCGAACCTGGCGCCTATGGTCCTGCGCAGTACGCCCGCCTGTACGTGGAACCCACCAACGCCCGCCATGTCTACCCGGCAAACCGCGCCTTCACCCCGGAGTACACCGTTCACAACGATACCCATCAGGCGATCTCCGCGGTCCTCCGCATCTCTCTGGCCGAAGTCTGGGGGCCCGGCCAGTGGCAACTTCCCTCCGTCCCCCTCTCTCTGGACGGGGGCAGCTCCAAACAGATCAAACTGGCCGGCGCTCCGCGCAACCTCCCGCCGGGGCGCTATCGCCTGACCTTCACCGCCAATGACGCGCAGGGGCAGCTCTGTTGCCAGATGTCTCTCGAGCAAACCCTCGCCGGCCCGCCGGCCGGGCCGATCCCGCGCTTCCCGGAGTCCGAGCCGCCGATCACCCCGCAGCTTCAGCCGGTAGCCGACGGCTACAGCCGCCTGCTGATAGCCTTGGCCTCCCTGGAGGATTTGCGCCGCCAGATCGCTCGGGCGCTGTTCTATGCCGAGCGGGCTGGCCAGGCCGATCCTGACCCCACTGCCACCACTGCCCTATACGAGCCCCTGGCCCAGGCCTGGGAGGACCTCGGCTCGGCCCGCACGAACTACGACCAGGCCTACGCCCTCGGTTTTGAACTCCGCCACAAGCCCAAGACCCTCACCGCGGAACAGCAGCAGGAGCAAACTCGACTCCTGACCGAGGCCGCAGAGACCCTCACCACCCTGGAACGGGGTCTACCTCAACTCCAGGCTGGCCTGGAGCAGCGTCTCGCCACCCTCACCCGGAACTTGGCCCCCCGGATCAGCCCCGGCTTCAAACCCGCGGTCGTCGGCCGTCCCGGCCAGCCCCAACAAGAGCTCACCATGGACGCCCGGGGCCGCACTACCGGGATCATCTGGGGGCTCTGCGGCCATCCCGACAACGTCCTGCGCCTGCAGCGCTGGTTCAACTTCGGCTCCACGCTCGATGGCCGCCCTGGCATGCGTGCTCCCGGCGTTCCCGCTTCCGGCCCCTTCACCTGGTTCAACGAAGCTGACTATCGCCGCTACCAGCAAGCCGGCCTCAAGTACGACTCCAGCTTCTACACCGCCGGGGGCGGCATGACCAACGCCGCGGCCACGGACTACTTCCTGGCCACCCACGGCCATGACCCGGACATCTTCCTGCAGACTTCAACCGGTGAAACTCCCAGTCGATCTGCGCTCAATATCTGGCATCCCCTGGTCCAGGAGCAGGTGCGCGACTTCTGCTACACCCAGGCCCGCATGCTGCGCGAGGACCCACGGGTCATCTTCCATTACTACGCCTGGGAGCCTTCCTTCACCATCCGCGGGGGGAACAAAGACAACGGAGGCGTGGAGACCGGCTACAACCCCACCGCGAAGGCGAACTTCCGCCAGTATCTGCAGTCCCGCTTCAAGACCATCGCCGCCCTCAACCAGGCCTGGGGCAGCAACTATGAGTCTTTCGAGACGATTGAGCCCCCGCCCGACGGCCTCCTGGTCCCCCGCAAGCAGGCCACGCCCCTGACCTACGAGTTCGAGAAGTGGCGGCAGAAGAGCTACGCGGACTACTACCAGCTCTGTTACGAGGCCATCAAGTCCGGCGATCCTGACCACCCCTGCGGTATCTCCGGCGAGGGCTCTGCCTCCTTTTTCAACAGTTGCTGCTATACCTGCGGCATTGACTATTGGCAGCTCGCCAAGCGTGCCATGGACTTCGTCGAAACCCATTCGGAGCTTTACCTGAAACTCCCCGACATCGTCTGGGAGCACTCCCTCGCCAGGCTGCTCAACAAGCCCCAGCTCCTCAACGAGTCCAACTGGGACTGGTCCGCCCCCAGTCATAATCAGGACGAGCGGCAGTGGCAGGCCACCGGAGAGATTAGCCTCTGGCGCTGGATGGTCTGGGGCCGCACCTATATGAACCTCATGTCCGCCGAGTCTGAGTACGTTCCCCCGACCAAGTTCTACGGCCAGTCTCTCCTGGAGATGAACCAGGACTATACCATTTTGCGCCCGGCCGCCGCCTTCATGAAGATCGCCATGGACAAATCCAGCCGTTACGGCGACCTCCTCCTCTCCACCCGGATCGCCACTCCCAAACTGGCCGTGCTGCAGTCCAACACCTCCATCATCAACTGCTACCCCAGCGGCGCCCCCGTCGGAGGGTATCCTCATCACCCGCCGCGGCAGGAGGCCTTCAACTTCGCAGCCCTCAACGATCCTGGCAACTACGACCACCTCTACCTCCCCGAGGAGGCGGTCCTCGAGGACGGCCACGATCTCCGCCAGTACCGGGCGGTCCTCTTGCCCTATACCACCCACTTCCCTCCCGGCCTGGCGGAGAAGCTGCTGGCTTACGTGCGGCAGGGAGGCTGGCTTATCTGCTCCGGTCCCCCCGGCGTCTACGACCCGTACGGCCGCACCGATAATCGTCTGCTCACGACCAGCCTCGGTGCCTGTGCTCCGGCCTATGTCTCAGGCAACGAAAACAACTGGGTCTGGGCACTCAACCTCACCACCCCCCGTGCGGAGACCACGGTGGAGTTAACGGATGACCAGGGCGCGCCTCTTCTCGTCTCTTCCCGCTACGGCCGGGGCGGCCTTCTGGTGAGCGTGGCCGGCTGGCGCACCGACGCTGCCCAGGAGGTCTACTACCGCCTGCTGGACGCGGCGATCTATAAGAGACAGGCCTGGGGCGAGGATAATCTCCTGGATCTGGTGACCCGCGTGGATTCGCGTGGGCGACGTTACCTCTTTGCGATGAACCGTTCTGTGGATGATACGTCCGAGGAGATTGTACACGTGGAGGGCGAGTTCCCGCGTCCGGTGGACCTCGGAATTGGCCAGCGTTTCCCGCTCGGGGTCCGGGTGGAACAGGGCTTCACCACGCTGCGCCTGCGCCTGGAACGCGGCGACTCAACAGTGATTGCCCTCCAGCCGTAAGACGATTACAGGTTGCCGCGCTTCTGTCCAGCGCGCCGGGGTGACTTCCCCCGGAGCATCGCCTGTCTATGGCCCACCACACCGGCAATGCTCTGACGACGAGAACGACTACCACATGACACAAACGGACCTTGCCCGACGATTGGAGGAGGCGTGTCGGTACTTGGCCGGCCTGCAGGAACAACTGCAGGCACCCTCCGAGCAGGCTGCCGCCGCAGTGCAGGAGGCCTCCAGGGAGCTCTCCCGCCTCCTTGACGACTTGCAGCCTGCCCGCTCGGAGCTGCGCGGGGAGGGCCCGTCGGGACCGACCCGCGACCAGAGTTTCTTCTCCCTGCTCAATCTCATCCCCGGCTATTGCTGTGTGCTCACGCCAGACTACCGTTTCCGGTTTGTCAACCAGCGGTTCTTGGACCTGTTTGGCGACCCCGGCGACCAGCCCTGCTACAAGTTCCTCTTCGGGCGCAGAACCAGGTGCCAGGACTGCAAGAGCCTTGCCTGCCTGACCACTGGAACGCCCGTAGTCTGGGAATGGCTCAGCCCTCACTCTAGCATCTACGAGGTCCACGACTACCCCTTCCAGGACGCTGACGGCTCACAACTTGTCCTGGAGTTTGGCCTGGACATCACTGACCGCAAATTGACTCAAGCTGAGCTTGAACATGAACGCATGCTCTTGCAGGCCATTTTGGATCAGATTCCCGTGGGCATTCTGGTCGCGGAGGCGGAATCGGGCAACATCATTCTCGTGAATGACGAGGTCCGCGAGATATGGCGCCAGCCTGAGGCCTCCCCCCACACTCTGCAGGACTTCAGCCGCCTGCCCCAGTACCGCCCTGGCGCCCGCCGCCCGGTGAAGTTGCCTCACTTGCCCCTCTACCGGGCTTTGATGCATGGCGAGATTGTGGTCGAAGAGGACTGGGAGATCCAACGCGACGACGGCACGCGCGGCATCATCCGCGCCGACGCCATCCCCATTCGGGACACCAGCGGGAAGATCGTGGCCGCCGTCGTGGCTCTGATTGACGTCACCGAACGCCGCTCCCAGGAAGAAGAACTTCGTCGGCACCGTGAACAGCTTCAGGAACTGGTCGAGGAGCGCACTCAGCAACTGCAGTTGACTGCTGAACAGCTCCGTGTTCAACACGCCTTCACCACTGCGGTTCTGGACACCGCAGCCAGTCTGGTCGTGGTCTTCAATCGCCGTGGCCACATTGTCACCTTCAACCGCGCCTGCGAGAAGCTTACCGGCTACACCCTGGCGGAACTCCAGGATCGGCCCTTCTGGGACATCCTGCTCGTCCCCGAGGAGGCCGAAGAGGTCAAGCGTGTCTTCGGTGAACTGCTGTGCAACCTGCCTAATCAACATGCCAACTACTGGGTCACCCGCAGCGGAAAGCGCCGTCTGATCAACTGGAACAACTCGGTCCTGCTCCAGGGNNACTGGAACAACTCGGTCCTGCTCGACGAGCGGGACGAGGTGGAGTACGTCGTGGCCGTCGGGCTGGACGTCACCGAACACCGCGCCCTGGAGAACGCTCTGGAAGCCAGCGAAGCCAAGTACCGCTCCCTGGTAGAGAGTGCCAATGTCATCGTGCTCAGCACCGACACCGAGGGCCGTCTGACCTTCGTCAACCCCTTCGCCGCACGCTTCTTTGGCTGGACCGAGGAAGAGCTTCTGGGCCAGCCCGCCGTGGGCACCATCTTCCCGCCTGCCGACACCGAGGGCCAAGACCTGGCCTCGCTCATCGCTGCGGTAGTGGCCCATCCTGAACAGCATCCCCACAGTGAGTGCGAGGGCCTCACCCGCGACGGGCAGCGCAAGTGGCTCGCTTGGTCCAACCGCCCCCTGCGCAACGACCGGGGCGACCTGCAGGGCCTGCTCGCCATCGGTACGGACCGCACCGAACAGCGCGAGGCCGAGAAGGTGCTTCATGCCGCTTACGCATATAACCGCGGGCTGATCGAGGCCAGCCTCGACCCGCTGGTGACCATCTCTGCCGACGGGACCGTCACGGACGTAAACCGGGCCACGGAACGTGTCACGGGCCGATCGCGAGAGGAGCTGATCGGGACCGACTTCTCCGACTACTTCACCGATCCCGACGCCGCTCGTGGGGGCTATGAAGAGGCCTTCCGCGAGGGCCAGGTAACCGACTATCCCCTGGAGATCGTATCCGCTGATGGTCACGCTACCTCGGTTCTCTACAACGCCACTGTCTACCGTAACGAGCAGGGCGAGATTCTGGGGGTCTTCGCCTCCGCCCGAGACATCACCGAACGCGTCCAGGCCGATCAGGATCGCGCCCTGTACCAGGAGAACCTGCGCACCCTGGCCACCGAACTGGCCCTGGCCGAGGAGCGCGAGCGTCGCCGTATCGCCACCGGCCTACACGATCACATCAGCCAGACCCTGGCGCTCTCCAAGCTCAAACTGGGCCTGCTGGGACAGGCCTGCGAGCAGTCTGCTGGCCCCCTGGTCAGCGAAGTATCCGGCCTGCTCGACCAGGTCATCGGGTATACCCGCACCTTAACCTTTGAACTCAGCCCGCCCATCCTTTCCGAGCTCGGCCTGGAGGCCGCCCTGGAATGGCTCGCTTCTCAGACTGACGATCGCTACGGCTTCACCTGCGCTCTGGAAGACGATGGCGCGGATAAGCCCCTGGCCGAGGACATGCGCGGTCTACTCTACGAATCGGTCCGCGAGCTTTTGGCGAACGTCGCCAAACATGCCCAGGCCCGGCATGCCACTCTGCGCCTCGCACGCGAAGGCGGCCTGGTCCGCCTGGAGGTGGAAGACGATGGCCGGGGCTTCGACCCCGCGCGCGCTACTGATTCGGCCGTGCACAGCGAAAGTTTTGGCTTGTTCAACATCCGCGAGCGGCTGGAATTCCAGGGCGGCAGCATCGAGATAGACTCCACTCTGGGGCAAGGCACCCGCATAACCCTCCGCGCCCCTCTCTCCCTGACTTGACCTCCTCCCTTAACGGCGGCGCTCAGTCTTCGTCCACCCCCGGACGCGCTGAGAGCACTTCGAATACCCCCCCTGCCTCGTGAGTTGACTTTGGATCTCTGGGGCCACAGAAAAGGATTGTCTCCTTGCCCGGGAAAAAGTATACTCAGCATTCATAACTCAGCCGCACCACGCCCTTGTGGTGCGGTCTCGAGTTGAGACGGGGTTCGAGCCCCCGCCCTACACGTAAAGGAGAGAGTCCTACCATGTTGACTGACCTGGAAATCGCCCAGGCCGCAACCCTGCGCCCCATTACCGACGTGGCCGAGGGAATGGGTCTGCAATCCGACGAACTTGAGATGTACGGCCACTACAAAGCCAAGGTGCACCTGGAGGTGCGCGACCGCCTCGCCGACCGCCCCCAGGGCAAGTATGTGCTGGTAACCGCCATCACCCCCACCCCGCTGGGCGAGGGCAAGACGGTGACCACCATCGGTCTTGCCCAGGGCCTGCAGTACGTCGGCAAGCAGGCTATCTGCACCCTCCGTCAGCCCTCCATGGGCCCCGTGTTCGGCATCAAGGGCGGCGCCGCCGGCGGCGGCTACGCCCAGGTCGTCCCCATGGAGGACCTGAATCTGCACTTCACCGGCGATATTCACGCCGTCGGCGCAGCCAACAACCTGCTCGCGGCGATGATTGACGCCTCCCTCTGGCACGGTAACCCCGAGGACCTTGACCCCCAGTCCCTTTCCTGGAACCGCGTCGTGGACATGAACGACGTGGCGCTGCGCCATATCGTCACCGGTCTGGGTGGCGCCAAGGGCGGGGTGCCTCGCGAAGCACAATTTGACATCGCCGTCGCCTCCGAGATCATGGCCATCCTCGCGCTGACCACCAGCCTGCAGGATCTCCGCCATCGTCTGGGACGCATCCAGATCGGCCTCAACCGCGCAGGCAAGCCCGTTACCGCCGAAAATCTCGGCGCCGCCGGCGCCATGGCCGTCCTGATGAAGGACGCTCTCATGCCCAACCTCATGCAGCGGCTCGACGGAGGCCCGGCCTTTGTGCATGCGGGGCCGTTTGCCAACATCGCCATCGGCTGCAACTCCATCGTCGCCGACCAGATTGCCCTCAAGCTCGGCGAGTACGTGGTCACCGAGGCCGGCTTTGGCGCGGACATCGGCGCGGAGAAGTTCATGGACATTAAATGCCGTGCCGCAGGCCTGGCCCCCAATGCAGTGGTCATCGTCGCCACTGTCAAGGCCCTCAAAATGCACGGCGGCGCCTTCCAGCAGAAGCCGGGCAAGAAGCCGCCGATGGAAGAGATCATGAAGCCTAATCCCGCCGCTACGGAGAAGGGCGCGCAGAATCTGAGCCAGCACATCGAGAACCTGCGCAAGTTCGGCGTGCCCGTGGTCGTAGCCCTCAACGCCTTCCCCTATGACACGCCGGAGGAGACGGAGATAGTGCGGGCGGCCGCGCTCAGCGCCGGCGCTGAGGCCGCCGTGGAGTCGCTGGTGCACAGCCAGGGCGGCGAGGGAGGCGCGGCCTTGGCTGAGGCGGTGATAGCCGCAGCCGACAAGCCTTCGGAGCTTAAATTCCTGTACCCGCTCGAGGCCCCCATCAAGGAGAAGATCGAGACCATCGCCCGGGAGATCTACCGCGCCGGTGAGGTGCAGTACTCCCCAGTAGCCGAGAAGAAAATCAAGCAGTTCACCAAGCAGGGCCTGGACAAGCTCCCGATCTGCATGGCCAAAACCCATCTTTCCTTCACCCACGACCCGGACGTGAAGAACGTGGCTCCCGGCTTCACTCTACCCATCCGCGACATCCGGCCCTCGGTGGGCGCCGGGTTCCTGTACCCGCTGTGCGGCGAGATGAGCACCATGCCGGCCCTGCCCACCCGTCCCGCAGCGGTGGACGTTGACCTGGACGACAACGGCAATATCGTCGGGCTGTTCTAGGCAGAGGCCTCACGCCCAACCCCTCTCCCCGCGCGAATTCTCATCGAATTCGCTGGGGAGAGGGGACCCCGAGCAGCCTCCGGCTGTGGGGCGTGGGGTTGTACCCAGGCCTCCGGGGAAATCGTAAGCGGATCACTAATATGCATTAGCGATCTACTTACGGCCCTGGCGTGGTGTCAAGCAGTTCGCGGCGCAGGTGAGGGCCTGGCTGGCGAGAACGCACCCGACGCTGCCCACAACCGGACGACAGTAGCACAGGTTTCCAGGCCTGTGGCACCAATACGAAATCATGACCAAGCGCGAACTAGTCATTTCTGCCATCAAGCACAAGGACACGGGGCGAGTGCCCTATTCCTTCAGCTTCACCCAGGAAGCTTCGGCCAAGCTCAAGGCCCACTACGGCTGCGAGGACCTCGAGGACCATATCGGCAACTGCCTCCGCCACGTCCCCGCGCCCTGGTGGCAATTCGTCAACGTTCCCGAAGATCAGCTCGAGCCTGGCGTCCCTTCGCGCCTGCCCGACGTCCAGGGCCTCGGTTCCTTCGAAACCATGCAGGAATCTCTCCAGCATCTCCGCGAGACCACCGACGCCTTCCTGCTCATGGCCTTCTACGCCTCATTGTTTGAGAAAGCCTGGTTCCTCCGGGGTATGGAGAACCTGCTGGCCGACATGCTCCTCCACGAGGAGTACTGCACCGCCCTGTTTGACCTGATCGTCGAGAGCGACCTGCACATGCTGGAAATGGTGCTCGCCGCCGACGTGGACGGCGTGCTCCTGGGCTGCGACTGGGGCAGCCAGGAAGCACTACTAATGAGCCCGAAGATGTGGCATAAGTACATCGGCCCCCGGCACGCGCGGATGTTCCAGCGCATCCGCGAGGCCGGCAAGTTCGCCTTCCTGCACTCCTGCGGCAACATACGTGTGGTGCTCCCTGACGTGGTGGAGATGGGTGTGCAGGTGCTGAACCCCTTCCAGCCGGAATGCATGGACATCGGCGCTATCAAGGACGAATTCGGCGATGCTCTGTGCTTCTGGGGCGGGATAAGCACTCAGCAGACGCTACCCTACGGCACGCCGGAAGAGGTCCGGGAGGAGACACGACAGGTCGCCGCACGCTTGGGCCAGGGCGGCGGGTACCTTCTCGCTCCCGCCCAGGCCGTCCAGGAAGACGTCCCGCTGGAGAACATCCTGGCCATGATCGAAGTGGCGCAAGAGCTGTTTGAGGAGGGGTGATCTCATATGGCGAAGTCAGAGGTTCGCTCGAAGCCGAAGCACATCTACTCCAATGAGTGCGAAAAGCCCGGCCTTATCCTGGGCTATGCCCACGAGACCTGCCAGACCTTCCAGGAGGTGTTTGACGTCATGAGGGAGGACCGGCGCGGGGCACCCACCGACGAGGAGCAGGACATCCTTCGGGCTATGCTTGTCTTCGCATGTGCCGGTCTCGATCAGACACTGAAGCAGCTAATCCGCGACGCTCTTCCCGCCATTGTCGCGAGAAACGATACTGCTGCGCAGGAATTGCGAAAATACCTTGTACGCAAGGCCAGCCGCGGCGATCCCGAGGCTGACGAGGGGCTTAGCGTGAATATAGGCTTTGTCGCAGACATCCTCCTGCAGGCGAACACGCGGGATGCTTGCATAGATGCCCTGGCCCAGGACCTCGCCGGGCACAGCCTCCAGTCCTTCGACGAGGTCATGAGGGCCGCCAAACACCTTGGCCTGGAAACCGGCGAACTCGTCGCGAAGAAACCAGACATCTCCAAGGCGCTGAAAGCACGAAACCAGATCATCCACGAGATGGACATCGATTTCGGCGCCCCCAAGCGCAACCGGTTCCAGCGGAAGCGCGAGGACATGGTCAACATGACGAACGCAGTGCTATCGTTCACGGACGCGCTCCTCGCCAAAGCTGAGGAGGTCTTACGCTGCTAGTACTAGACCCGTCCCTAGAAGGGAGCCCCCGGCAATGCAACTAACTTCCCAGACCGTTCGCGAATACACAGAACTCCTTGCCGGTTCTGATCCCACGCCCGGCGGCGGTAGCGCTGCCGCCCTCGCTGGAGCGCTGGCCGCGGCCTCCGCGGCGATGGTCGGCTCCTTCACCGTCGGCAAGCCCAAGTTCGCCGCCGTGGAGGCCGAGGTCGGCGCGCTCCTGGACAAGCTTCAGGCCCTGCGCGGACGCCTGCTCGACCTCACCGACCTCGACGCCGAGGCCTATGCCGAGGTCGGCGCGGCCTACAGCATGCCCAAGGGCACCCACGAGGAGAAGACTCTGCGCCAGGCGGCGATCCAAAACGCGCTGAAGTCGGCGGCGCGGGTGCCCCTGGGCGTCGTGGCCGCGGCAGGGGAGATCGCGGAACTCCTCCCCGCTCTGGCCGAGAAGGGCAACCCCAATCTGCTCAGCGACGTGGGAGTGGCGGCGATCCTCGCCCACGCCGCCTTCGAGACCGGGCGACTGAACGTGGAAGTCAACCTGGCCGGGCTGCACGACACGACCTACATCGCCGAGGCCCGCGCTGCGATAGCGGACGCCGAGGCGAGGCTGCACGCCGCCAGGCAGGTTGCGGCAAGGGTCGCGGAGAAGGTAACTTCCCCGTAGGGGCGGCTTTAGCCGGGCGTTGGGAAGCAACGCAGGGCGATTACCGCCCGCTCGACGAGGGTCATGTCGAAGCGACATGCCTTTGTCTCAGTAAAGCAAGCGAACGGACGTCAGTTGTCTCGCCTGGGGCGAGCCAAGAGACGCCCCTACGCAGGAACGACATTGGAGGAAGCCTAATGAGTGCCAAGTTACTTGAAGGCGGACCTATCGCTGATAAGATCATGGCCGACGTCGCAGCGGCGGTCGCCGCGCTGCCCGCCGACCAGCGCCCCACTCTTGCCGCCGTCATGGCTGGCAGCAACCCCGGCGCCCGCGCCTACGCCAAGATGCAGGCCAAGGCCGCTGAGCAGGCCGGCATCGCCTATGAGTTGATCGAGTTCCCCGAGGACGTCACTCAGTCGGACCTCGTAGACAAGATTCTCGAGCTCAACCACAATCCCCGGGTTACCGGGATCATTCAGTTGATGCCGGTCCCGGAGGGGATCAACGCCCGCGCCCTCCAGAACCTGATTGACCCGCTCAAGGACGTGGACGGCGTCACGCCTGCCGCCCTGGGGGAGGTCGTGCGCGGAAACATGAACGCCGCGCCCTGCACCGCCCAGTCGGTCATGGAGTTGGTGAAGACCTCCGGCCTCACCCTGCGGGGGCTCGAATGTGTAATGGTCGGGCACAGCGAAATCGTGGGCAAGCCCGTCGCTCTACTGCTCCTGGAGCAGCTCGCCACCGTGACCGTTTGCCACATCGGCACCAGCGAGGCCGGCATGACCGAGTCCCATACCCGGGGCGCGGATCTGCTGATCGTCGCCGTAGGCGTCAAGGGCCTCATCAAGGGGGATATGATCAAACCCGGCGCTGTGGTCATTGACGTGGGCATGAACCGCGTCAAGGATGCCGAGGGCAAGACCCGGATGGTCGGCGACGTGGTCTTTGAGGAGGCCGTGGAGGTCGCCAGCCAGATCACGCCTGTTCCCGGCGGTGTCGGCCCTCTCACCACCGCGATCTTGGTCCGCAATACCCTGAACGCCTGGAAGCTGCAGAAGGGCCTGTAGCCGCGGCTTCGGCCTGTAGGCGCGGCTTCGGCCTGTAGCGTAGCGGAGGGCGATTGCCGCCCGCTCGCTGGCGGAGCTGATAGCGAGACAGGGGATGGCTCGAGCTTCACTAACGAAAGGGCGCCGATGCTTCCGCCTCTGGCGAGTCAATTGACGCCCTTGCATGGATAAGGAGACTCACGCTCATGGCTATTCGGGACGCACTTGCTGC